>Ga0316622_100000092_pt1 | contig 40643 bp, 26 predicted proteins | sample OWC_Aug_OW2_C1_D_FD_207646 | JGI IMG/M metagenome (GOLD analysis project Ga0316622, IMG submission 207646) | Wetland soil microbial communities from Old Woman Creek delta, Ohio, United States - OWC_Aug_OW2_C1_D5_C | ecosystem: Environmental > Terrestrial > Soil > Wetlands | place: USA: Ohio... | reverse complement strand
CACCATGTGCCCGTATTGGGTGATAACCGTGTAGTTATTGCCCAAAGCCTGATGGATAGTCACTTCCTCACCCTGGTTCAAGGTACCGTGATTGCCGTCGGGAATGGTGACGATGTTGACATCGCGAGTTAAGAAAACAACTTCTCTGTCTGCCATAACACTCCTTAAAGTTTGAAAGTTTGGGCGTCGATGATTTGGCCGGTAACGCCGATGCTGGCCTCGCCGAATAAATATGCATAAACAGGAGCCAGACTATCCATGGCCGGAATTTTCGACCTGTCTTCGGCGGGATAAGCCTTTCTGCGTAACGGCGAATCGACCGGTCCCGGCACCAGCGTGTTGACCCGGATTTTCCGCCCGGCTTCCAATTCCTCGGCCAGAATTTTGGCGAAGCCTTCCAGCGCGATTTTCGACACGCCGTAGGCGCCGGCATAGGCAGGTGCCTTGCGGGCCGCGGAATCCGAAGTAAAGACGATTGCAGCCTGTTGGCTTTTCTGCAGCACCGGCAGCAACACCCGGCTCAACAGAAAGGCGGCGTTGAGATTGACATTCAGGGTATGCCCCCAATCCTGGGTCTTGTGATTAATGATCGGTGTGTAAGCGCTGAATTCCACCGCCGAATGCAGCAAGCCTTGCAGCGAACCATAGCGCTGGGCTATGGCGTCGGCCAGTTCCTGATACTGTTCTTCGCTGGCGCCGGCCAGATCGAAGGGATAGAGCATCGGCTCAGGCCCTCCCGCCGCGACGATGGCATCGTAGATTTTTTCCAGTTTGGGGATGCTCTTATCCAGCAGGATGATATGCGCACCCTGCTTGGCCAACGCCAGTGCTGCGGTACCGCCGAGTCCGCCGCCCGCGCCGGTGATGAGTATGACCTGTTTGCTTAATGACATAATGAGGAATGTATCCAGTGCAGCAATTGTTCGGGGCGCTCGATCAAGGCATCGGCTCCCCAGTTTTCCGGTTGATCGCCTTCCTTCAGATAACCGTAGACTGCCGCCAGGGTTTTCATGTTGGCATTCTTGCCGGCGGCGATATCGTGAGAAGCATCACCGATATATACGCAGTTTTCAGGCGATACGCCTGCTTGTCGGCAGGCGGCCAGCATCGGTTCAGGGCGTGGCTTGGGGTAAGCAGTGGTATCGCCACTGACGATACAGGCGGCCCGCTCGCTGAGATTCAAGGCATCCATCAACGGCAAGGTAAAGCGCTCGCGCTTGTTGGTCACCACGCCCCATTTAAGGCCCAGCGCTTCGATCGCTTGCAGCGTTTCGCTAATGCCGGCGAAAAACCGGCTGTGTTCGGCGATATTGGCTTGATAACAATCCAGCATGAAATCCAGCATCCGGCTCTTCAAGCCCTCGTCGGCATCGGTGGCGACATGGTTGATCATCGCCATCGCGCCGTGGGAAATCATCGGCCTGACATCATCATGCTCGATTTCCGAAAAGCCATGCGCCGCCAAGGACTTGTTCAAACAAGCCACCAAATCCGGCGCGGTATCGACCAGCGTGCCGTCGAGATCAAACAAGACACAATCGAGTTTAAAACTGGACATAACTCAATCAGAACGCCTGAAAGCGGCGATATAGTTGACGTCGATATCCTTGCCCAGACGGAATTGCTTGCTGAACGGGTTGTATTCGATGCCTATCATGCCTTGTAATTCCAGGCCGGCATTGCGGGCCGACTGGCTAAGTTCCGACGGCTTGATGAAGGTCTTGTATTCATGGGTTCCCTTTGGCACCATTTTCAGCAGATGTTCGGCGGCGAGAATGGCCAGCAGATAAGCCTTTGGCACCCGGTTCAAGGTCGAGAAAAACACCATGCCGCCGGGTTTAACCAAGGTTGCACAGGCGCGAATGATGGAGGCCGGATCGGGCACATGTTCCAGCATTTCCATACAGGTGACATGATCGAAGGCCGCGGGCTGCTGTTCCGCCAAACTTTCGGCGCTGATTTTTTGGTAACTGGCGGAGACGCCGGTTTCCAGGCCATGCAAGTCGGCGATGTCGATCAGCTCTTCACTGAGATCAATACCCAGCGCATCGGCGCCAGCCTTGACCAGGCCTTCGGTCAAAATCCCGCCGCCACAACCGACGTCCACCACCCGCTTGCCTTGTAAATTCGCATATTGCTGAATGAATTGCAGGCGCAAGGGATTGACCTGATGCAGGGTCTTGAATTCTCCGTTCGGATCCCACCAGCGTTCGGCCTGCGAGCCGAATTTATGAATTTCGTGAGGATGTACGTTGTCGGTTGCTGTCATGGTGCCAAGCCTTTAGGTGGGGTATAGTTTACTATATTACTGGGTTATTCGTCATACATGGCTTTTGTTCGACAACTTTTGCTGCCAAACCGCAGCTCTCTGCCTCAGATCGTTCAAATCCAGCGTCGTCAACTGGCGTTTGTTCAACAGTTGCTTGCCGGCGACCCAGACATCGCTGACCTGATGCCGGCTGGCGGCGTAGACGATCTGAGCCAGCGGATTGAAGACCGGCTGGGTTTCCACGTCGCTCAAGTCGATCGCCACCACGTCGGCGGCCTTGCCGACTTTCAGCGAACCGATTTCAGCATCCAGCCCCAAGGCCTTGGCGCCGTTGAGGGTCGCCATCTTCAGAGCCTCCATCGCCGGCACTGCGCTGGCATTGCCGGATACACCCTTGGCCAGCAAGGCCGCGACGCGCATTTCCGCCAGCATGTCCTGATCGTTATTGCTGGCCGCGCCGTCGGTGCCCAAGGCGACGTTAATACCAGCTTCCAGGCAGGCCGCCACCGGACAAAAGCCGCTGGCCAATTTCAGATTGGATTCCGGACAATGCACGATGTGGCCGCCGGTTTCGGCGTAGAACTTGATTTCATCATTCGACAATTGCGTCATGTGCACCGCCATGAACGACGGCGTCAGCAAACCCAAATCATTCAAACGTTGCAAAGGCGTCTGCCCGGTTTTCTGTAGTTGCTCCTGAACCTCATGGGCGGTTTCGTGAACATGCATGTGGATGGTCATATTCATTTCGTCGGCATAGGTCAACACATTGCGCAAGGGCCCGTCGGACACAGTGTATGGCGCATGGGGAGCAAACGACATGCTGATCAAGGGCTCGTGACGCAGTTGCTCATGCAGCGCCAAGCCTTTGGCCAGATAGGCGTCGGCATTTTCCGCCCACACGGTCGGAAAATCGAAGACGATCAGGCCGATGTTGGCGCGTATGCCATGATGCAAGGCCTGTTGGGCGACGATTTCCGGAAAGAAATACATGTCGTTGAAGCAGGTGGTGCCGCCGCGCAGCATTTCCGCGATCGCCAGATCGGTGCCATCGCGCACGAAAGCCTCACTGACCCACTTCTGCTCGGCGGGCCAAATGTGATTCTGCAGCCAGTCCATCAACGGCAAGTCGTCGGCGATACCGGACAACAAGGCCATCGCCGCGTGGGTGTGACAATTGACCAGACCGGGAATCAGGGCATGAGTATCCAGTTTTTCCAGCACGCGCGGCTGATACTTTTGCAAAGCCTCCGCGCTATCCAGCAGATCGATGATCCGGCCGTCGTCGATCACCAGACTATGGTTTTCATGGATTACGGATGCCGGTTCAACGGGTATAATCCAGCGCGCTTGAATAAGAAGATCGACCTGCATGGTTTTCCTCAGCGAAAAACGGCGATTATACCTGTTCAACTCCATCAATCATCCCTATCGAGGTGTTTTACCCCATGAGCAACCCCAAGCAATTATCCGTACAAGCGTTACGATGGGCCGGAAGCAGCCTGGAAGTACTGGATCAACGCCTGTTGCCCGAACAAATTCGTTACGACGAATACAACGACGCCGCCGGTGTCACCGAAGCCATCGCCTCGATGCGGGTACGCGGTGCACCGGCCATCGGCATCGCCGCCGCTTACGGCGTGGTGCTGTCGGCCTTGCAACATTACCCGAAAGCGGATTGGCAAGCCGCCGTCGAACGAGACATTAAACAACTCGCCGCCTCCAGGCCGACGGCGGTCAATCTATTCTGGGCGCTGGACAAGATGCACGGGCTTTTGGCCCAAAATCCCGCCGAGCCGATAGCGACCTTGACCCAACTCGCCGAACAAATCCACAGCGATGACATCGCCGCCAACCACGCGATGGGCGAACGCGGCGCCGATGTAATCGGTGACGCCAAGGCGGTATTGACGCATTGCAACGCCGGCGCATTGGCCACCGGCGGTTATGGCACCGCGCTGGGCGTGATCCGCAGCCTACATAAGCGCGGCCAACTGCAAAACGTGTTCGCTGACGAAACCCGGCCCTGGCTACAAGGCGCACGATTAACGGTTTGGGAGCTGGCTCAGGACGGCATTCCGGCGACCTTGATCGCCGATTCCGCCGCCGCGTGGCTGATGAAATCGGGCAAGGTGGACTGGATCATCGTAGGCGCCGACCGCATCGCCGCCAACGGCGACGTCGCCAACAAGATCGGCACTTACTCGCTGGCGGTCTTGGCCAGACAGCACGGCGTCAAAGTCATGGTGGCGGCGCCCTCCTCCACTTTCGATTTCAGCCTGGAAAACGGCGACGGCATAAAAATCGAGGAGCGCAATCCCAAGGAACTGCTGGCGGATTGTTATTTAAGCGAAGATTCCCTGGTCGGCGCCTGGAATCCGGTATTCGACGTGACGCCGGCCGAACTAATCACCGCCATCGTCACCGAACGCGGCGTCGTCATCGATCCCGGCAAACACGGGGTAAGGAGCTTGGCAACATGCTAAATTTCAACAAAGGCAATAATCCTTTGTTCGCTCTGGGCTGTTTGCTGCAAGGCGTCAAACTGCTGAGCCACAAGGATCTTAGAAAATACCTGCTGATCCCGCTATTCATCAACATGGTGTTGTATACCGGCGCCTTCGTGCTGGGCTACCATTCGGTATCGGCCTTGATACACCAATTCATTCCGGACTGGCTATCGTGGTTGAACTGGATTTTATGGCCGCTGTTTTTCATCAGTTTTCTGATCATCGGCTTTTTCACCTTCACGCTGCTCGCCAACCTGATTGCCGCGCCTTATTACAGCAAGCTATCGGCCAAGGTCCTGGAAATCATCGGCGGCCAAGACATCGTCAAGGCGGAACTGCCCTGGGACAAGGTCTTTTTCGGCGAATTGCGGCGGGTCGGCTATCTGTTGCTGCGCGTCCTGCCGTTACTGGTGCTGTTTTTGATTCCGGTCGTCAACCTGATCGCGCCGGTACTTTGGGCGCTATTCGCCGCCTGGGGTATTGCGATGGAATTCATGGCCTATCCGCTGGAAGACCGTGGCCTGCCCTTCCCCGAACAAAAGCAGTTCCTGCGGCAAGCCCGCTGGGGGGTGTTGAGTTTCGGCGGAGTCACCGGCCTGGGTTTGACTCTGCCGGTCGTCAATCTGCTGATCGGCCAGGCGGCGGTGATCGGTGCGACGATTTATGTTTATCGCCTATCGGAAGCTGAATCGAACGCCGGCGCCAATCAATCCTAACCAAGGTCCATAGCGGATTGAGTCCGGTAATAGCCCGGCCGTCACAGAAAATCCAGAAACAAAAACCCCGGCTTACGCCGGGGTCGGTAATCGCGGTGTGATCTAGTATTTGATAGTCAAACCGACGAAGGCCGAACGGCCCATGCCGGGCACGTTCCGGCCCCAAGGTGGCGTAAAGGCGGAATTGGTAGGACTCATTCCCCAACCACCACCCAGATAGGCGCCGGCCAGCGGATGGTAATACTGCTTATCCAGTACGTTATCCAGTCCTACATCCAACCGGACAGGCCCCCATTCATAGCCCGTTCTGGCGTTCAGCAGCATATAGGAAGGTGTCGTCGTTTCGTTCCTAATCGCTTGAACATGATCCTTGCCATCGACAAATTGCATTTCAATTGCACTCTGCCAACTGTTCAATCGATGATCCAGGCTGAGCTTCATGTTGAACGGCATCATATGATAGAGATTACCGCCATCCATACGCTCCCCGCGCACATAACTCATAGTGGTGTGAGTCGCGAACTCACCCACGGTTTTGTCCTTATAAAGCCTAGTGCGGCCGGATACATCGACACCCCACAACCTGGCGTCGTGGTTGGCGTATTGCAGCAAATAAAAGCCGGTGGGTTGAGCGGCTTGTGCAGCATAACAGCCTGAAGCCGTCGGACAACGGTCGGCGTCGATAAAGTTGTTCACGTAGGTGAAGTAAGGCGTCGCACTGACTTCCCACAAATTATTCTTCGGTTCGTGGAATGCCGCCGTAAAGCTGACGGTATTGGCGGTTTCCTCTTTCAAGTCCATATTACCGACATAACCGTTGCCGTCGCCAAACCAGCCTATCATTGCCATATCCATTGCGCGCTGCCCCCAGGTATAGCGCTCGTAGAGGTTAGGGGCGCGGTTTTTCCGGGCAAAACCCAACTCGTATTGGCTCATGTCATTCGGCGTGTATTGCAGCAACGCAGTCACATCGAACATGTCGTTATTTCGCTCGTGATCGCGGGCATTAAAGGCATTCGCCAGGCCTTGGGGAGACAAGGGAATAATTGGTTGCGGAACCCCGGTATCATCCAAGTTGTTTGGATTGTAAGACTGTACGCTGCCCGTATCGGTGTTGACGTGGTCATAACGCAGACCCAACAAGCTACGCCATTGCGGCGACCAATTGGCTTCCCACTCGGCGAATGTGCCCACTCTATCGCGCGTACCGTCGTGGATGTTGTAATAGGTTTCCGGCGCCATCATGAAATACATCATGCTATCCATCGCGCTCAGACCGGACATAGGAACCGTCGTATTGGTATGCACAGGCGGCCAAAAATCATTCAGCCGTTGGCTGTGAAATTCGTTACCGACTCGTACGGTATCTCGCTCATTGAACGGAATTTCGGCCTGAATTTTATAACCCAAGTTTCTGCCGCGGGTTTCCATCGGCATAAACCGATTAACGGCAGTGGGTGGGAGAGGATCGCCATTCTGCCTATCCTCCGCCATATTCATACTGTGACTGGTGGATTCATAATAGAACTTGCTTTCCAGCGTCCCCCAATCAAACGTCCCCTTGTGCATGATATTGCCAAAGTTGCTGTCGTTGTTGGTCAAGTCCATGCGCTGGTTCGGAAACCCCTGGAAGGGAATGTGCTGCTGGCCGCCACGAATCACCAGCAGATGGTTGTCCTTTTTGAAAGACAACGCGGCCGAATGGTTTTGATTTTCGTAGGCAGTGGATTTGACGATCTGTCCATTGCCGTCGTTGTAATTCATGCTTTCGGTATGCGAACCGGTATAGTCCAATCGCACGTTTTCGTTGGCTACGCCGGCCGCAATGCTGCCGCCAAACGCGTCGCCATTGCTGCGGTAAAATGCCGAAGCGCTGCCATCGATCAAAATATCCTTGCCCGGTTCGGCAAATATCGGCTCGGGGGTTTGCACCGAAATCGTACCACCGATGCTGTCGCCGCCCACGCTCACCGGCGTCACTCCGGTCAAAATCGTGATCTTGCCGATGTTGCTGCGGTCGATATACGACAGCGGCGGGTTCATGTGGTTAGCGCAAGCCGAAGTCAGGGTCATGCCATTGATGTCGATCTTGACCCGGTCGTCGTTAAGACCGTGAATCACTGGTAGGCTGGAGACACCACCCGCACCGTACAAGCTGACACCCGGCGTATCTTCGAGCAATTTGGCGGTATCGCTGACTGCGGCCCGTTTGCTGGTGAGAATATCCGCTTCCATTTCCGAAGCGCTCAAGGCTTTAACACTGGGAAACTTGTCGGTGACGATCACTTTTTCCAATATCACCTCGTCCTTCGAGGGATTTGCAATTTCTTCATCGGCGGTCGCCACCGTCGCCATGCCAAGCGGAAGAGCACCGCTAACCAACAAACCCACCAATTGACGACCGGATAACGATTTATGGGTTATTTGGTTCGTATCGGTCTGTCCGGTTGAAATGATTTCTTTCATGTTTTGCCTTTCATCGAGTCAGAAAATAAGGCCGATTCGTCATCGGCTTATTCTGACAGCAAAAAAAAGGCCAAAACTTAACGTATTGCAATATTAGAACTTTTTAATTCAATTAAATTAAACTATGTTATTTAAGCGACTGTTATTGTGTGTTATGCCTCAAATAATGCCATTTACCGCAGTTCTCATGTTATCCGTGCGGAGTGACTACATTCCAGGGCAACTGTGCGCCTCCCCCATAGGAGGTAACGGCATTGCCCCCTACCCCGTCATTAAACTAAGCTCTAGTCAAGTAAGTCAGGGTACGCGATACAACTACTGGATACTGGAGACTCGGTAGCAGTTGCCAAGCATTCCCTGACCATTTCGAGCCATGATTTCGAAGCGGGAAGAGTCAGGGCGCTGAACTTTTAAGTGCCCGAAACACGTAAATACTTTCTCAATGTCTCAAGCTGTGGAGCGACTGCTTCTGCCCGCAAACGATCAAACGTTTACGCTATCAATGCCGATAAGCGATTTTCCAACTCATCATCAACCATTGCATCGTAAAGTCTCCGCAAGGTGGGATCGATCGGACGCGGATACATATCCCGCTGGATTTGGCTACGCAACTGGGCAATAAAATGCCGTCTCAATACCGAATCTTCCGGGATAATCACCTCACTGGTGGTCGACCGGGCGCTTAGGCGCTCCGCTTTTTCCATAACCTCGGCCTTTGAAAACCAGGTGGAAGGCATAAAATGATAAGCCGCAAACAACATCACCAATAACAATAAAACTTCGCTCATAATCCACTCCCAAACAATCATCAAAAACACCAAAAACAAATAGCCCGGCAAACAACACAATTAATGAAGATCGCCGACAACAGCAAAGGCCTTCGGCTGGCCGTTCTTGCGAAATGCGCGATTAACGTCCCCCTTTCAACGCGACTTACAAATCCCACGACAACCAAAGCCCGAGTGTTAGATTACAGGGGCGAGATGAAGGAAAGCCTAAGGAATTAGTTAAAATTCGATGAGAATGGAATGGTCCAACGCAAAATAACGAGAACCCGCCCCGAGCTACTACTGGAATATTTTCTAGGCCGTTTGGCAAACTATAAACTCTAATCCTGAAAAGAGCAGTTGAACCTCGATTGACTCAACACGAACGGTACTGCAACACGCGCCAACGGCTCTCTTCAGGCTAATTGGCTTGCCATCCCTAATCTGATTTTAATAAGAGCTTAAGTAGGTTTTAAGCAAGCATGCATAGAATATGCTGCAAGTAAATTACTTGGAGTAATTATGAGCGACTCGAACACTGGAACTGAACAAGAAATCGGCAAAACAAGCATACACAGCGGTACTTATGTCGCGATTGACGGCATAGTCAAATATTGCATAATTGCCCCCCTTCTCGAACTGCCTGTCGATTTTAAGGAATGGTATAAACCAACGCGTAGTAACGAGGCCGTCCTATTGGTGTAACGGGTTCATCGACGGATCGGTACGGTCGAGTAGGTCTGGTTCGTTGGATAGAGTGTAACCCGACATTTTTGAAGTCAACGCGTCGGGTCACGGCCAAGGCCTGACCCGACCTACATTTTTCAGCCGCCCTATACGACCGCCAAATTACCCTTGTTCTCCAACCAACTCTTACGGTCGCCGGCGCGTTTCTTGGCCAGCAGCAAGTCCATTTGCTCGCGGGTATCGTCGTTTTCTTCTATCGTTAGCTGCACCAGACGGCGGGTATCGGGGTTCATGGTGGTCTCCCTAAGCTGAGAAGGATTCATCTCGCCCAAGCCTTTGAAGCGCTGAATGTTGATCTTGCCGGTGAGCTTTTCGGCTTCGATGCGCGCCAACACTCCCAAACGCTCGGATTCGTCCAGCGCATAAAACACCTTCTTGCCGACGTCGATGCGGTACAAGGGCGGCATCGCCACGAACACATGCCCGGCCCTGACCAAGGCGTTGAAATGCTGGTAAAACAGCGCGCAAATCAGGGTGGCGATGTGGTTACCGTCGGAGTCGGCATCGGCCAGGATGCAGATTTTGCCATAACGCAGGTTTTGCAGGTCGTTGCTGTCCGGCTCTATGCCCAGCGCCACGGCAATGTCGTGGACTTCCTGAGAAGCCATCACTTCCCCTGAGTCGACTTCCCAGGTATTCAGAATTTTCCCTCTTAACGGCATTATGGCCTGAAACTCGCGGTCTCTAGCCTGCTTGGCCGAGCCGCCGGCCGAGTCACCTTCCACCAAAAACAGTTCCGTGCGGCTCAGATCCTGTCCCGAACAATCGGCCAGTTTGCCGGGCAAGGCCGGACCACTGGTGATTTTCTTGCGGATGATCTTCTTGCCGGCTCTCAGACGCTTCTGGGCGCTGGCCAGAATGATTTCGGCAATTTTCTCGCCTTCCTGCGGATGCTGATTCAGCCACAGGCTGAAGGTATCCTTGGCGACGCCGGAGACGAAAGTCACGCATTCGCGCGAGCTCAGTCTTTCCTTGGTCTGCCCGGAAAACTGCGGGTCTTCCAGTTTCACCGATAACACGAAGTGGCAACTCTCCCAGACATCTTCGGGCGCAACCTTGACGCCGCGCGGCAGCAGGTTGCGAAAGTCTAAAAACTCGCGCATCGCCTCGGTCAGACCGGCCCGCAGGCCATTTACGTGGGTTCCGCCCTGGGCGGTCGGCACCAGGTTGACGTAACTCTCGGCGATGGTTTCCGGCAAGCTGTCCGGCGTCCAGACGATGCCCCACTCCACCGCCTCGCTGCTGGCCGCCATGTTGGCCATGAACGGCGGTTGCGGGAAAATTTCCGCATCGCCGACTCTATCCAGCAGATATTCCTGCAAGCCGTTCTGGTAACACCATTCGAACTTTTCGTCGCTGAGTTCCGAATTCAAGGTGATTTTCAGGCCCGGACACAACACCGCCTTGGCGCGCAGAACATGTTTTAATTTACTAACCGACACCCGGTTGGAGTCGAAATACTTGCCGTCTGGCCAGAAATGCACGCTGCTGCCGGTGTTATTCTTGCCGACGGTACCCGTTTGCTGCAATTCGCCGACCTTATCGCCGCCGGCAAATTCCATCTGATAGACACCGCCGCCGCGCTTGATCTCGACCAACAGCTTTTCGGACAAGGCGTTGACCACCGATACGCCGACGCCGTGCAAGCCGCCCGAGAATTGGTAGTTTTTGTTGGAAAACTTGCCGCCGGCATGCAGTTGGGTGAGGATCACTTCCACGCCGGGAATGCCTTGCTCGGGATGAATATCCACCGGCATGCCGCGGCCGTTGTCGACCACCTTGACCGAACCGTCTTTGTACAAGGTAACATCGATAGTATCGGCATGGCCGGCCAGCGCCTCGTCGACGCTGTTGTCCACCACTTCCTGCACCAAATGGTTGGGGCGGGTGGTGTCGGTATACATGCCGGGGCGTTTGCGCACCGGATCCAGGCCGCTCAGTACTTCAATCGCCGCGGCGTTATATTCGTTACTCATTTCTTAGGTTCAAGGTTCAAGGTTCAAGATCAACGGCACAAGGTGCAAGATTCCAAAGGTGTTTTGTACCCTGAACCTTGTCCCTTGTACCTATTTTTTTATAACGGCTCAAACAACGCCGATAAATCGTCCGCCGTCAGCGTCAAGGATTCGCCTTTCTTGTCGCCGTCATACACGCCTTGCGCCAAGGCTCGTTTTTTCTCTTGCATCGCCAGGATTTTTTCCTCGACGGTGTTTTCGGTGATCAGCTTATAGACGAATACCGGCTTGTCCTGGCCGATGCGGTGGGCGCGGTCGGCGGCCTGGGCCTCCGCGGCGGGGTTCCACCACGGGTCATAAACGATCACGGTGTCGGCTTCGGTGAGATTCAGGCCTACGCCGCCTGCCTTCAGGCTGATCAGGAACACGTCGGCGGCGCCGCTCTTGAAGCGTTCGATGGCCTCGTCTCTATGCTTGGTCTGACCGGTGAGCTTGCTGTATGCAATTTTACGAGCATCCAGTTCGGCCTCGATCAAGGCAATCATTCGAGTGAACTGGGAAAACAGCAGTATCCGCCGCCCCTCTTCCAGCAACTCCGGCAACATTTCCATCAGCAAGTCCAGCTTGGCGGATTCCTTGACTTTCTTAGCCGACTCCAACGGCAGGGTGCGGGGATCGCAGCAGGTTTGCCGCAATTTCAGCAGCGCGTCGAGGATGGTGATGTGGCTACGCGCCAGGCCTTTCTCGGCGATGGCCTGCCGCACCTTTTGTTCCATGGTCAGGCGTATGCTTTCATAGAGCATCGCCTGCTTCTGGCCGAGCGGCACGGAGCGAATGATCTCGGTCTTGGGCGGCAGTTCGGCGACCACTTCCTGCTTGGTGCGGCGCAACATGAAGGGCGCGATGCGCTTGGTCAAGCGTTGGCGCTGCTCGCCGTCGCCGTGGATTTCGATAGGCGTCCGGTACAGGCGCTTGAAACTTGTACTGTCGCCGAGGAAACCGGGCATCAGGAAATCGAACTGCGTCCACAACTCGCCCAGATGGTTTTCCATCGGCGTGCCGGTCAGGCACAAACGTTGCTCGGCCTTGATGGCGCGGACGATCTTGGCGGCCTTGGCATTGGGATTCTTGACGATCTGCGCTTCGTCCAGAATCAGATAGTAATAATCTTGGGCCAGCAAAAATTCCTCGTCGCGCGGCAGCAAGGGATAGGTGGTCAGCACCAGATCGTAATAGTTGATCTTGTCGAATAGTTGTTTGCGCTCCACGCCCTGCAGCACCAACACCTTCAGATCCGGCGTGAAGCGCGCGGCTTCGCGGCGCCAGTTGCTCATCAAACTGGTCGGCGCGATGATCAGGCAAGGCGCGGTCATCCTGCCGCTCTGTTTTTCCAGCAGCAGGTGACTGAGGGTTTGCACGGTCTTGCCCAGGCCCATGTCGTCGGCCAAAATACCGCCGAAACGGTATTCCCGCAGAAACTGCAGCCAGTTAAGCCCCTGGCGCTGGTAATGCCTGAGCTCGGCCCGCAGGTTGTCGGGCATAGCCACATCGGCGATACCGCTGAAATTCTTGATTTTCCGCCCCAGCTCGCGCAAGGCTTCGCCGCCTCTCAGCGAAAACAGGCCGTAACTATGGCTTTCCAGTTCCGCGAGACCCGCCGCGTCGAAACGCGACAGTTTTATCGCGCCGTCGTCGCCGAAGCTGATGCCGCCGAAGACTTCATACAAAATCGCCAGGAAGGGCTGGATTTTTTCGCTGGGCAAGCTCAGATAGCGATGATCGCCGAGCGGCACGGTGATCATTTCCGGCAGGTTTTCCAGTTCATAATTTTCCAGTACCGGCATCAGCAGCGGCAGCAAAGGCAGGGACTGGCCGTTGATCTCGATGTTGAAGCGCATTTCGAACCAGTCGTTGCGGCTTTCCTCGATTTCCGCGTCCCAGTCCGAGGCGGTCTGGAAATCCAGATAAAAACTGGGTTCGGTTTCGATACGCCAACCCTGGGCTTCCAGCGCCGGCACGGTATGCTGCAAGAACTCGTTCCAGCGTTCCGCGCTAGCGATAGTACTTTTGCCGGGGCTGAAAAACAGCAGATCGCTTCGTTTGGGATCGTCGATCACCTCGAAACCGTCGCTCGCCAAACGCTCGACGCATCGCGTTTCGTATTCCACGTTGCGGCGTATACGCAGATAGCCTTGCGGGGTTTGCAGCACGGTGTAGTGCTCGGGTTGATAGGCAGGCAAGCGGTATTCACCGTAATCGAAACCGAGTTTCAACACATGAAAATAATGCCCGTCATGACCGTCGCGGCCCTGCAGCGTCAATCGCGGTTTGACCTCCAAATAATCGACATCGGTGATCGCCATGGGTTTGGGCGTCGGCAGCTTGAGATGCGGATAATCGAGAATCAGCCGCTGGCTGAACTGCTCGGCGTGTTGGGCCGGCACCGGCGGCGCGGCCAGCAGCTTACCGAGCTGCACGGCGCTGAGTTCCGGGCTGCCTACCGGCCCCAACGTGCCCAGTTTGCTGTCGAAATAATACGGCGGTTCGGTCAGGATCAGCCGAGCCGCCGGTTTGGTCTTGACCGTTAACTGGTAATCGCCCTTTGCATCCGCTTTCCAGTCGCAGCTCAGATCTCGCGGCTCGCCGGCGATCAACGGCGGCTTTTCCAGATCCCGCCAGAACAGCCGGCCCGTGCCCAATATTTTCGAAAGCGCCAGGCTACCCAGTGTACCTTTAAGCAGCGGCTGGTAAAGCGATAGATTCATCATGCCGTTCAGCAATTTAACGATCTCTTCATCCTCGGTCTGCAGGTAGGCGGGCACTCGGTAGCCGAAGCTATAAATCATACTGTTCAGCGAAGCGCCACGGCCCTTGGTGAAACCGCCGTTTTTCTTGGGCTTGGTAATCACAAAATCGACACTCAGTTCCTGTCTACCGCTAACAGGCTTCAGTAAATACGCCAGAAACTCCCGACCGGGATCGATGTCTTCAGCCTCCTCTTCATCCAGGCTCTCCAGCCAATCGAAGCAGGCCATGTCGGCAACCTCGGCAGCCTGCTTCTGCAAATGCCGTTGATACTCCAGGCAGGCGGCGGCGACATGTTTGCAGTTGTAACCAATAGGGCAGGAACACCGGCCGGCAATCGCCGCCAGTTTATAATCCGCCTGCCACCTGATCGCAATCAGCTGCTTATACGGCGTGGCATGAGAGCCCTTGACCCGAGAAGAAATCGCAACACTATACGGCTGTTCCTGCTCGATACGCAGTTCGGTCACCCGTCTGGCGTCGAAATAGCTTTTGCCGCGTTGATAACTGCTATTGCTGCATTCGGTGCGAATGACATCATCGCTGAGTTGTTTGGTTGGCTGGCTTGTCATGGTTGAGTGGATTATTTCCTTATAGCCTGCGTTTTTTTCCTGTCGGCAATTGCCTGGCTCAGCTGATAGACCGCCATCGCATAAAGCGGACTGTGGTTGTAGCGGGTAATCACATAAAAGTTGTGCAAGCCTATCCATAAATCTTCGCCGGCAGGTTGCTGATAACTCAGAAGCTTGACGGTTTCGCTACCAGCCAATTGTGAAGGCAAATCGATCTGCAAGGCACGCAGTTTAGCCACGGCAGTGTCCGGCTTGACGCCCGCGCCCAAGGCTTGGCGATAGGCCTCGCCCTTGGCCGTTACCGGAAAAGCAACCGGCGCTCCCGCCCGCCAGTGGTGATGCGCGAAATAATTGGCGACGCTGGCGATCGCATCCGCGCTGTTCTTCCAGATGTCGCGCTTATGATCCCTGTCGAAATCGGCAGCAAAAGTCCGGAAACTGCTGGGCATGAACTGCGGCAGGCCCATCGCGCCGGCATAAGAGCCCACGGGTTGCAGAGGATCGAGATGCTCCTCGCGGGCCAGCAACAGAAAATTCTCCAGCTCTTTCACGAAAAATTCGCTACGAGGCGGATAGGCGAAACCCAGTGTGGACAAGGCATCGATGACTCTGTATTTGCCAGGATGGGCGCCGTATCGGGTCTCGACACCGATAATGGCGACGATGATTTCCGCCGGCACGCCATATTGGCGTTCAACCGCCTTAAGCGCCTTCTCGTTGTCTAGCCAGAACTGCACGCCGCCTGCGATGCGGGCTTCGGTCATGAATATCTCGCGATACTGAAACCACGGCTTGGCTTCCGCCGGTTTCGATATCGCCTCCAAGATAGCCTGCTGGATCTCCACCGCCTTGAACAGCTTGCGCAATTCTTTATCCTTGAAATGGTGCGCCTTCACCATGTGTTTGACGAAACCCTTGAAGGAATCGGTCTCGGCAATTGCGGCGGAGACGGATTGAACCGTAATCAGTAGAAATATAAATAATGCAATTCTAAAATTCATTTTTTACTCAAAGAATTGGGTGGATTATGGTCCAAGGTCCAAGGTCCAAGGTCCAAGGTCCAAGGTCCAAGGTCCAAGAGATTATCCTGCTGTTTTGCACCTTGCACCCTGTCCTTACTTAAACCGGCAACAACTTCCGATGCGTATGTATCGACATCAAAATGCCGAAGCCGGCCATCAGCGTCACCATCGAAGTACCGCCGTAGCTGACTAGCGGTAGAGGCACACCCACCACCGGCAATACGCCGATCACCATGCCGATATTGACGAACACATAGACGAAAAAGGTAAAGGCCAGACTGCCAGCCAACAGCCGACTATAAGTATCCTGGGCCTGGACGGCGATATAAAAACAACGGCTGATCACCAGCAGATACAAGGCCAACAGGCCGACGCAACCGAACAGGCCGAACTCCTCGGCGAACACCGCGAAGATGAAATCGGTGGAGCTTTCCGGCAGAAAATCCAGCTCGGCCTGGCTGCTGCCCAACCAGCCCTTGCCGTTGATGCCGCCGGAGCCGATGGCGATCTTGGACTGGATGATATGGTAGCCGGCCCCCATCGGATCGGCTTCCGGATTGATAAAGGTCAACACCCTATTGCGCTGATATTCGCGCATGAAATGCCAAAGCACCGGCGTCAACGAAGCCAACAGTGTGACGATACCGAGCATGAACCACCACGACAGGCCGGCGAAAAATAATACCGCCGCTCCGGAACTGGCCACCAACAAGGCCGTGCCCAGATCAGGCTGTTTGGCGATCAACAACACCGGCACCAACAACAAAATCGCCGCACCCACGACTTGTTTAGGCCGGGGCGGCAAGGAATGTTCGGATAGATACCAGGCCAGCATCATCGGCGCGCTAAGTTTGGTGAATTCGGAAGGCTGAAAACGGAAAAAGCCCAGATCCAGCCAACGCTGAGCGCCCATGCTGATCTGCCCCATCACCGCCACCGCGATCAGCAGCAGAACACAAACACTGAACAAGGCCACGGAAAAACTCTGAAATTGGCGCGGATTGATATGTGCCAATACGATCATCAGCAACATCGCCAAACCCATGCGGGTGGCATGCCTGTACAACAGTGAAATCTCCTGGCCGCCGGCGCTGTACAAAATCACGAAACTCAAGGCGCAAATCATCAACAAGCCCAACAACAACGGAATGTCTATATGCAGACTACGCAACAAGTTGCCGATCAATGACGGCGACTGAAAATATTCCTGCCGCATCTCATTTTTCATGCTGTGCGTCCTTCTTGGGATTCAGATAGGCATCGATGATCTCGCCTGCGATCGGCGCCGCCACCGAGCCGCCGTGCCCGCCGTGTTCGGCAACGATCGCCACCGCGATTTGCGGGTCATGCACCGGTGCAAAGGCGATGAACAAGGCATGGTCGCGCATCTTGAAGTCGATGGCGTCCTCGTTGTATTTTTCTTCCTGTTTGATGGTAAATACCTGAGCGGTGCCGGTCTTGCCGGCGATTTGATAATTGATGGCCTTGGCCAATCGGCCCGCCGTGCCGCGCGAACCATGGACCACGTTGGTCATCGCCAGAATGATATTGTCGACATTTTTCTGATTCAACGGAATCACCTCGTCCGGCAACAGGTCGATCGAATCGGCATAGTTGGCATTAATGATACGATGCGCCAGATGCGGAATAACCACCTTGCCGTGATTGGCCAATGTTGCGGTGGCCTTGGCCAGTTGCAAGGGCGTCGTCTGCATGTAACCCTGGCCGATACCGGTGATCAGCGTTTCTCCCGGAAACCAGGCCTGATTGCGGTGGCTTCTTTTCCAGTCTTTGGATGGCAGCAAGCCGTCCAGTTCGCCGACCAGATCGATACCGGTCTTCCTGCCGAACCCGAATTGGTCCAGAAATTCGTGTATCCGGTCTATCCCCAACGCCAAGGCTAGATCGTAAAAATAAACGTCGCAGGACTGAGTGATCGCCTCGTTCATATCGACCATACCGTGGCCCCACTTTTTCCAGTCGCGATACTTATGCTCGACATTTGGCAACTTGTAATACCCGGGGCAAAACAGCCGATGACCGAAGTCGGTCACCCCGTATTCCAGGCCGGCCAGCGCCAGGAAGGGCTTGGCAGTCGATCCCGGTGGATACTGGCCGCGCAAGGCTCGGTTATACAACGGCTGATCGGGCGAATCCTGCAAGGCCTTGTATTCCTTAGCTGAAATACCCGACACGAAGGGATTGGGATCGAATCCGGGACGACTGGCAAACACCAGCACCCCGCCGGTCTTGATGTCGATCGCCACCGCGGCGCCGTTATATTCGCTCAACGCGTCGTAGGCGATTTTTTGCAGATCGATATCCAGTGTCAAATAGATATTCGAGCCGGCTATCGGTTCGACCGTAGCGACGGTGTTCACCGCCCTAGCCTGGGCGTTGGTTTCGATTTCCTCGTAGCCCGCCGTGCCATGCAGCTGGCTTTCATAGGCTTTTTCGATGCCGTTCTTGCCGACATGATCGGTGCCGCGATACTCGGCGACCGGCAGGGTTTTCATCTCCTGTTCGTTGATCCGGCCTACGTAACCGACCACGTGAGCCGCCAGATCGCCGTAAGGGTAATGGCGAACCAGACGCGCATAGACGTCGACGCCCGGAAAATATGGCCGAACCACGGCGAATTTAGCGACCTCCTCGTCGGTCAGATTTTGCAGCAGCGGCGTGCTGGTAAAAGCCTTATTGCGCTTACGCTGCTTTTGGAAAAGATCGATTTTTTCTTCCGAAATATTGAGCAATTGCTGCAATTTGCTCAAGGTCTCGTCGAGGTTTTCGATCTGCTCGGGAATCAGTTCCAGGCTGTAGGTAGGCACATTTTGCGCCAGCATCCGGCCATGCCGATCGTAGATGATGCCGCGCGTCGGTGGCAAGGGCGCGATCTTGATCCGGTTATCCTTGGACAGCGTCGCGTAGTGCTCGTGGCCCACCACTTGCAAATACACTAGCCTCGCCACCAAACCGGCGATGATCAAAATAATCAACACGAAGGCGGCGACGATGCGACTCAAAAAAATCCGATTCTCGGCCAACGAGTCTTTTATCGCAAACTTTCTATCCATAAAGCGTCATGCAATGCGCGCCACGACCCGAATATAACGCAGCACCAGGAACACCAGCGGCCATACCAGCGCACCCGAAACGACCGGATACCAAAAATCCAGCGATAAACGGTTTCCGGCCTTCAGGCTTTCCATGCCGAAAATAATGCTTTGCGATAAGACCAAACAGCCAAACACGAACAAACACTGTTGGATCATCGGAAATTGCCGGAGGCGCCGGTGTTCCTTGATGCTGAAATAAGCAATCAGCGCATAGATCAACGCATACTGACCCAGCAAGCGACCGGTCAGGACGTCTGTCAGCAATCCCACCGACCAGGCTGCGAATACGCCGAAACGCTCCGGCAACGCGATAGCCCAATAAATCAGCACCAGCACGATCCAGTCAGGATTGAATATGTTCATGGCCGGCCATATCGACATCACGCGCAGCACCATCGCCGCCGCAATGGTGACGATGAAATAGACGGCGGCGATCGAATTATGGCTCGGCATGTTTGGGATCCGCGCTCGAAGGTTCCACCAGCTTCTTGTGTTGTTCGCCAAGCACGACCGGGGTCGAATCGCTCCAGACGATCAGAAATTCGCGGCTCTTATCCAGCTCCGCCTTGGGCGTGGCGTAAATATTGGCAAAGGATTTATCGGGCCTACTTTCGAATTTGTCGACTACCGCTACCGGATAACCGGCCGGAAAACCGCCACCCAAGCCCGATGTCACCAATAAATCGCCCGGCACCACATCGGCATTATTGGCCAAAAACGGCAAATGCAGACGATTGGGCTGGCCCGTGCCGAAGGCGATGGTCCTGAGACCGTTGCGATTGACTTCGACGGGAATGGCATGATCGGGATCGGTGATCAGCATCACCTCCGAACTGTTCGGCAAGGCTCGCACCACCTGGCCGACGATGCCATTGGCATCCAGAACCGGTTGTTTGGCGTGCACGCCGAATCGGGAGCCCTTGTTGACCACGACAGTGTGTTCGTAGGGCGCCAACTTCACCGACAACAATTCGGCCACCAACACCTGTTCACCGAGCTGGAAAGAGTTTTCCAGCAGCACCCGCAGGCGAATATTCTCTTTTTCCAGCGCCGCGAGTCTTAACAGCTTGGCATCGTTAACCAATTGGCTTTCTTTCAACCGCCGGTTTTCCTTCCGCAGCTCGACATAGGAAATCACCGTATTGGATACCGATTCGAATGTATCGACAGGTAAGCTCGCCAGGGATTGCAGAGGATAAACACCGAACGCCAGCAACGAGCGCAGAGCATCGAGACGCGAACCACGGTAGTCGGTAACCAGCAGCATGATCGATGCCAATACCGCCACCAGCAACCGAGTATTAAGCGAAGGGCCTGTAGCGAAAAGGAGTTTTATGGCGGGACCTCAAACATTCAGTAACGAGAAAGCGCAGCCGAAAAGCGGGTATTTGATCAATCCGCCAATTCGCTGCTCGTATCGGCGACTATCGGCGCTTCCCCAAAAGACCGTTGCAGACACCGCCTTTTCGAAACACTGATAGCCGTAAAATACAACTATTCCAGAGAGAACGCGGATGCGCCTTTGGAGTCAAGCATTTCCAATACCATGCCGCCGCCGCGAGCCACACAGGTCAATGGATCGTCGGCGATGTACACCGGCAAACCGGTTTCCTCGGAAATCAGCCGGTCGATGTCTTTCAACAACGCGCCGCCGCCGGTCAGCACGATACCGCGACTGGCTACGTCCGCGCCGAGTTCCGGCGGCGTTTGTTCCAGCGCCACTTTCACGGCACTGACGATGCCGGAAAGCGGTTCCTGCAAGGCTTCCAGAATTTCGTTGCTGTTCAGCGAGAAGCTCCGAGGCACGCCTTCGGCCAGATTACGGCCGGTAACCTGCATTTCCCGAACTTCGCTGCCGGGATAAGCCGCGCCGATTTCGTGTTTGATCTTTTCGGCGGTGGCTTCGCCGATCAAGGTGCCATAGTTGCGGCGCACGTAGCTGATGATGGCGTCATCGAAACGATCGCCGCCTATCCTGACCGAGGCCGAATAGACGATACCATTCAGGGAAATCACCGCCACCTCGGAGGTACCGCCGCCAATGTCGAGCACCATGGAACCGTGCGCGGTATCGACCGGCAAACCGGCGCCGACCGCCGCCGACATCGGTTCCTCTATCAGATACACCTCACGGGCGCCCGCCATGGCCGCCGACTCTCGTATTGCCCGCCGCTCAACCTGGGTGGAACCGCAAGGCACGCAGATCAGGATGCGAGGACTCGGTCTTAACAGCTTGTTCTCATGCACTTTTTTGATGAAATGCCGCAGCATGCGTTCGGTCACGGCAAAGTCGGCGATCACGCCATCCTTCAAGGGACGTATCGCGGTAATGTTGCCGGGCGTGCGGCCCAGCATGCTTTTCGCATCGGCGCCGATGGCGGCAATGGTTTTTTGGCCGCGTATCTTGTCTTCCTTGATAGCGACGACGGAAGGTTCGTTGAGGACGATCCCTTGGCCTGGAACGTAAATAAGCGTATTTGCCGTCCCTAAATCGATCGATAAATCGTTAGAAAAAAGGCCACGGATTCGTTTGAACATAATTACACCTGAACACACAGAAAATCCCGCTACTTTAACAATCAAGCAGGCAGTTGGGCAAGATATAAAGTATCATATTTACATCGAACAACCTCGGAGCCAAAGATGTCGTTGACCGCTAATGACGTTACAAAAATCGCTCACCTGGCAAGGCTGGGCATTGCTGAACAAGATATTGATAATTATGCAAAAGACCTGTCCGGCATATTGGACCTGATGACGCAAATGGGCCAGCTAGACACCAGCGGAGTGACACCCATGGCTCATCCGCTAGACCAGATGCAGCGCCTGCGCGAAGACATCGTCACCGAGACCGATCAGCGCGAACATTTTCAAGCCATCGCTCCCCAAACCGAAGCCGGACTTTATCTGGTTCCCAAAGTCATCGATTAAGGACGATTATGCACAACATGACCCTATCCGAACTAACAGCGGGACTGCGCGACAAACAATTTTCCAGCGTGGAACTGACTCAAGCCTTTTTGAGCCGTATCGACCAACACCAAGACCTCAATGCCTTCATCACCGTCAACGATGAAACCGCGTTGCAACAAGCCCAAGCGGCGGATCAATTAATCTCCGCCGGCAATGCCGGACCGCTGGCTGGCATCCCGATCGCCCAAAAAGACATTTTCTGTACGCTAGGCACCAAAACCAGCTGCGGCTCGAAAATGCTGGATAACTTCATCGCTCCATACAACGCCACCGTGGTGGACAACTTCAACAGGGCCGGCGCGGTGATGCTGGGCAAGTTGAACATGGACGAATTTGCGATGGGTTCATCCAACGAAAACAGTTTCTACGGCCCAGTCCGCAATCCCTGGGACACCGACTGCGTACCCGGCGGCTCGTCCGGCGGTTCCGCCGTGGCTGTCGCCGCGCGTCTGGCGCCGGCGGCGACGGGCACCGATACCGGGGGTTCGATCCGCCAACCGGCCGCGCTATGCGGCATCACCGGCTTGAAACCGACTTACGGCCGGGTATCGCGTTACGGCATGATCGCCTACGCCTCCAGTCTGGATCAGGGCGGACCAATGGCGCGCAGCGCCGAAGACGCCGCATTGCTGATGCAAGTCATGGCCGGCTTCGACCCCAAGGATTCCACCAGCGTCGAGCAAGCGGTGCCCGATTACAGCGCCTGCCTGAACGACAGCCTGCAAGGCTTGAAAATCGGCCTGCCGAAACAGTTTTTCAGCTCTGCACTAAACAGCCAAATGGCTGCGGCAATTCAGGCGGCGGTCGACGAATACCGCAAACTGGGCGCCGAAGTCAAAGAAGTTGACATGCCCAACCTGGAATTGGCGATCCCGGCCTATTACGTGATCGCCTCCGCCGAGTGCTCGTCCAACCTATCGCGTTACGACGGCGTGCGTTTCGGTTACCGCTGCCAAAACCCGGAAGACTTGACCGATCTGTACACCCGCTCGCGCGGCGAAGCCTTCGGCGCCGAAGTCAAACGCCGGATTTTGATGGGCACTTATGCACTGTCGGCCGGTTACTACGATGCTTATTATTTAAAAGCCCAGCAAGTGCGCCGCCTGATCAGCGACGACTTCAAACGCGCCTTGTCCGAAGTCGACGTGCTGATGGGGCCGGTCACACCAAGCACCGCGTTCCGCATCGGCGAAAAAACCAGCGATCCGATTCAGATGTATCTGGAAGACATTTACACCATCGCCATCAATCTGGCCGGCCTGCCGGCGATGTCGATTCCTGCCGGCTTCGTCGAAGGCATGCCGGTTGGCTTACAGGTGATAGGCAACTACTTCAGCGAAGCCAAACTGTTGAACATAGGCCACCGCTACCAGCAAGCCACCGACTGGCATCTGCAAGTACCAAAAGGTTTTGAATAACGGAGATTAGTCATGGCTAAGATCACCGAATTATCGCAACTGGATATGAACGGCACCTACAGCTATGCCGATTATCTGACCTGGCAACTGCAGGAAACCGTCGAGTTGATCAAGGGCAAGATCATGGCGATGTCGCCGGCGCCAAGCGTCAAACACCAGACGGTGATTACCAACCTGGGTGGCAGGCTGTACCAGCATTTCCATAAAAAACCGTGCAAATTATTTTTTGCTCCGTTTGATGTCAAACTTTATGATCGCCGCAAGTCCCAACTCAGTGATCGGGACGTCTTCAGCGTGGTGCAGCCTGACTTATGCGTGATCTGCGACAAGGACAAGCTCACAGAACAGGGCTGCGACGGTTCGCCCGACTGGATTATCGAAGTACTCTCGCCAGGCAACAGCAAACGCGAATTACGATTGAAATTCGACTTGTACCAGGAAAACGGTGTCACCGAATATTGGGCCGTACATCCCTACGAACAAGCGGTCTATCAATTCGTACTCGCTCAAAACACCGAAAAATATCAGTTACACGCCATGCACCCCGGCGACGAAATTGCCACCCCCTATTTATTCCCCGACTTGCAAATCGACCTAAACGACGTTTTTGCCGAATAGATTCAAAGGAAACCAAGAATGAACTCACAATGGGAAGCCGTCATCGGCCTGGAAATCCACACCCAACTTTCCACAAAATCCAAAATCTTTTCCGGCGCCTCCACCGCTTACGGCGCGGAACCCAACACTCAGGCCTGCGCGGTCGATTTGGGCCTGCCCGGCGTGTTACCGGTGCTTAACCAAGACGCGGTGCGCAAGGCCGTGACCTTCGGTTTGGCCATAGACGCCGAAATCGCCCCGCACTCGGTATTTGCCCGCAAGAACTACTTCTACCCCGACCTGCCGAAAGGCTACCAGATCAGCCAGTTTGAACTGCCCATCGTCGGCAACGGCCATCTGGACATCGAAGTCGACGGCGTCGAAAAACGCATCGGCATCACCCGCGCCCATCTGGAGGAAGACGCCGGCAAATCCCTGCACGAAGACTTCCACGGCCTGACCGGCATCGACCTGAATCGCGCCGGCACGCCGTTGCTGGAGATCGTCTCCGAACCCGACATGCGCTCGGCCAAGGAAGCCGTGGCTTACATGCGTAAATTGCACGAACTGGTGCGGTATCTGGAAATCTGCGACGGCAACATGCAGGAAGGCTCGTTCCGCTGCGACGCCAACGTCTCGGTGCGTCCCAAAGGTCAAAAAGAATTCGGCACTCGCGCCGAAATCAAGAACATCAACTCCTTCCGTTTCGTCGAAAAAGCCATCAATTACGAAATCGAACGCCAAATCGACCTGATCGAAGGTGGCGGCAAAGTCGTCCAGGAAACCCGCCTCTACGACGCCAACAAAGACGAAACCCGCTCGATGCGCAGTAAGGAAGAAGCCAATGACTACCGTTACTTCCCCGATCCCGACTTGTTGCCGGTATTGATCGAAGAAAGCTTGAAAGCCGAAATCCGCGCCACACTGCCGGAATTGCCGGTCGCCAAGAAGCAGCGTTTCCTCGATCAATATGGCCTGGACGACGAAAGCGCCTCCACGCTGACCTCTTCGCGCGAACTGGCCGATTTTTACGAAGCTGTGGTCAAAGCCTCCGGTGGAGAAGCCAAACTGGCCGGCAACTGGATGACCGGCGATGTATTGGGTGCCTTGAACAAGGCAAGTCTCGAAATCGCCGCTTGTCCGGTCAGCGCCGAACGTTTGGCCGGCCTGTTGAAACGCATCGCCGACAACACCATCTCCGGCAAGATTGCCAAGCAAGTGTTCGACAAACTGTGGAACGGCACGGCAACCGCGGATGAAATCATAGCCCAGGAAGGCTTGAAGCAGATTACCGACACGGGCGCCATCGAAGCCATCGTCGACAAGGTAATTGCCGCCAACCCGGTTCCCGTCGAACAATACCTGTCGGGTAAAGACAAGGCGCTGATGGCGTTGGTCGGACAAATCATGAAGGAGACTCAGGGCAAGGCCAATCCTGGGGAAGTGAATAAGATGTTGATGGAAAAATTAAGGAAACCCTGAACAAGTCTTTTGAATCTCGGGAAGAACGGCAATGGTTTGATTCCGTTCGTCCCGAACCTGTTGAAGGACTCAATCAGAGCATTCTTAATACCCGACATCGCCACCAAGGCATATCCACGTGCATTGGAGGGCAAGGCATGCATTAATCGGCTATCCCGCCAATTTGTCCAGTACATCTACGAAAACCATCCTTGGTTTCCGCCCGCGAAACGCCGGAGATTGACAAAATAAACAAAGGGCTACGGCTATCTTCGTCGACACGCCGCATCCTTTTTACCCACGCCACGCACAACCGTTCTCTCGATCCTCGAAAACTAGCGAAGTGTGGTAAAACCGAGACGTTGATGTACGGTGCATGTACACTATGCGAGTCTCATCGGATCGATCATGTCATTCAAGCTTCATTTTCAAAGCCCTCTCCTGGCGCGCCTAGTTTCGGGTATCGTTCTGATCGACCTGCTCGTCGTGATTGTCGCGGCTTTTTCACTGGCTAGAAGTTTTGATAACTATCAGCACCGCGCCGAAATCAACGTTCAAAATCTAACCAACGTCCTCGCGCAAAACATCGACAGCACCGTCGATAGAGTCGATCTGGGCTTGCAAATAGCCGCGGAGGAAATCGAGCGGCAAATTGCCAGGGACAAACCCGATACCGAGGCCCTGAATCGCTTCTTGGCGCGATTGCAAAAACGGCTGCCGTGGGTAATCGGATTGAGATCGACCGACGAACAAGGCTGGGTGAATTACGGCACCGACGTACCCAAAGACAGTAAAATCAGCCTTACCGACCGGCTCTATTTTATCGAGCATCGCGGCCATCCGAACTTGGGCTTGTTCATCAACAAGCCGGTGATATCCCGCATCAACAAGACCTGGGTGATCAACTTTGCGCGCCGCCTCAATTTTCCCGACGGGCGCTTCGCCGGCGTGGTATTCGCCAACATTTCACTGGAAAATTTCAGCAAAATGTTTGCCGTGGTCGATGTCGGACAACATGGAGCGATCAATCTGCGCGACCAGGGCATGAGCCTGATCATGCGTCATCCCTTGCCTCCGGACATCGCCGACAGTGTCGGCAAGAAAGATATTTCACCGGAATTTCAAGCGATGATAGCAACCGGGCAAACCACCGGCACTTTCCATACCCCGGTGAGTTTTGACCATGTTGCCCGCGTCGTCTCCTACCGCAAAATCGATTCCCTGCCGATGGTCGTCAGCGTGGGGCTCGCCGAGGATGATTTTTTGCTGGAATGGCGAGACGAAGTTCTGCTAACGGCGGGACTGGTAACGCTATTCATCCTGATCTCCGCTTTAGGATGCCTGCTAATCGCCCGCGCCTGGAAAAAACAATTGGCAATCATCGAGCATCTGGCTCATGAGGAAGAAAGATTCCATACCGTCGCCGACTATCCTTACGACTGGGAATATTGGGAAGGCACTGATCACCAGATTCTCTATATGTCGCCATCCTGCGAGCGGGTCACCGGGTATTTCTCGGCGGCGTTTATCGAAACTCCGGAGCTGCTGATGCAAGTCATCCATGCCGACGACCGGGAATTGCTGGATCGCCACCCGCATGACGCCAATCATCCTAGGCCGACCGAAATGGATTTCCGCATCGTCCGCGCCGACGGCGAAACTCGCTGGATATCCCATTGCTGCCAAGCCGTGTTCGGGCGGGACGGCCGTTATATCGGGCACCGGGTTTCCAATCGCGACATTACCGATCGCCACCTGTTCGAAACCGAAATCAATCGTCTGGCTCAAGCCGCCGATCAGAATCCGACCGGCATCATGATGACCAATTTGGAAGGCGAACTGACCTACACCAACATGGCCTACACCCGCATCACCGGCTTTGCGTTCGGCGAAATGTACGGCAAGCCGCATCGCGAGCTGATCGCCACCGAAATCACGGACGAAGAGTTCAACGAAAGCCGAAAATTTCTGGCCGCCGGAAAAATCTGGCGCCAGGTATTGAGGAACCGCCACAAGAACGGGGAACTGCGCTGGGAGCAAATCATCGCCTCGCCTATCTATGACGATAGCTTCAAAATTTGTAATTATCTTTATCTACGCACCGACATCAGCGAACAGAAAGCCATCCAGCAGCAACTGCAACTGCTGAGCTACGCGCTAGACAGAGTGGGGGAAACCATTTTGCTGATGGGCGAAAACGATCCTCATTTTATCTACGTCAACCAGAGCGCGGCACTCAATTTGGGCTACGGTCGCGAGGAACTGACCGGCGGCATGGGGATTTACGACATCGATTCCGGGTGGTCGCCGGCCGTTTGGGCCGAATTCTGGCCGGCATTGTGTACCCAGCAACGGATGCAATTCGAGTCCACGCATCGTAATCGGGACGGCCGCGAGTTTCCAGTGGAAATCACCGCCAACTACTTCGAATACGACGGCAAAATATACACTTTGGCGATTTGCCGGGACATCGGCGAGCGCAAGCGAGCGGAAGACGAACTTCATCGCCTGAATCGAGAGCTTCGCGCCATCAGCGACTGCAATCAGGCGCTGATGCGGGCGGACGACGAGCGGAATCTGCTTGATGAAATCTGCCGCATCATCTGCGACGAGGCCGGTTACCGGATGGCTTGGGTAGGATACGCCGAACACGACGACGCCAAGACCGTGCGCCCGGTGGCTTGGGCGGGAGCGGAAGACGGCTATCTTAGCGGCGCGCATATTACCTGGTCCGCCGACAACGAACGAGGCCTAGGTCCAGTCGGAATCGCCGTCCGTAGTGGCGAAACGCTCCATATTCAAGATATCGCCGCCGACCCACGAATGGCGGCGTGGCGAGACAGGGCCCTGCAACACGGCTATCGCTCCGGCGTCGGGCTGCCACTCAAGGACGAAAACGCCGAGGTATTTGGCGCATTGATGATTTATTCATCGGAATGCCACGCCATCACCCCGGCCGAAATCCGGCTGCTGGAAGAACTGGCCGGGGATTTGGCGTTCGGCATCACCGTGTTGCGCGCCCGTATCGAACATAAGCGGGCCGAGGAGGAACTCCGGCGCTACAAGGATCAGCTGGAGGAAACGGTACGTCAGCGCACGGAGGAACTACTGCGGGCCCGCGATGCCGCCGAAGCAGCCAACAAGGCTAAGAGCGTATTCCTGGCCAACATGAGCCACGAACTGCGCACCCCGCTGAACGCCATTCTCGGTTTCTCCGGCATGATGCGCCGCGACCCGGAACTGACAGCCAACCAACGCGAAAATCTGGACATCATCAACCGTAGTGGTGAACACCTCCTAAACCTGATCAACGACGTGTTGGAAATGTCCAAGATCGAGGCGGGCCGCCTGCAACTCGAAATCTCGCCCTTCGATCTGGGCGCCATGGTGCGGGATGTCGCCGAAATGATGCAAATCCGGGCGCGGGAAAAAGGCCAGCAACTGCTGTTGGACCAATCGTCCGAGTTCCCTCGCTATATCAAGAGCGACGAGGCACGAATACGGCAAATCCTGATCAATCTGATCAACAATGCGGTGAAGTTCACCGAGCAGGGCGGCGTGACCGTGCGTCTGGGTGTCATGGATAACACTCGGCGGCGCCTGCTGATCGAGGTCGAGGACACCGGCCCCGGCATCGCGCCGCAAGACCAACAGCGCCTATTCGAACCCTTCGTGCAGCTGACCCAAGCCAGCACGCAAAGCGGCACCGGCCTGGGCCTCACCATCACCCGTCAATTCGTAAGAATGCTGGACGGCTACATCGTCGTCGAAAGCACACCCGGCAAGGGTTCGCTGTTTCGGGTCATTTTTCCGGTGGAACCCGCCGCTCCCGGCGACATTCTGACACCTCGAAACAAACAATACGGTCAAATAGCGGGGCTCACCCCCGGCCAGCCTCGTTACCGTATATTAATCGTCGAGGATCAACTCGAGAATCAGTTGCTGCTCAGCCGCTTGATGGAGGAACTCGGGCTGGAGGTAAAAATCGCCAACAACGGCGAGCAATGTCTACGGATTTTCCAAGATTGGCGGCCCGACCTGATCTGGATGGATAGGCGCATGCCAGTGATGGATGGCCTGGAAGCCACCAGACGCCTGCGTCAATTACCGGACGGACAGACGGTCAAGATCGTCGCCGTCACTGCTTCGGCGTTTAAGGATCAGCAGCAGGAAATGCTGGACGCCGGCATGGATGACTTCGTGCGCAAACCCTACCGTTTCGAGGAAATTTACGACTGCCTAGCCCGGCAACTGGGTCTCGAGTACATCTATCACGACGATAAAACCGCCGATCACGGCGAACCAGTTGCAATAACTCCAGCCATGTTGGCTAGCTTACCCGCCGAGTTGCGCGACTCACTCACCGACGCCCTGCGGAATCTGGACAGCGAACGCATCGCAATACTTATCCTGCAAATCGGCGAGATCGACCCTGCATTAGGCCAAGCCCTATCCCGTCTCGCGGACTATTTCGACTATCCGGCCATTTTGAAACTGCTCGACGAAGCGCCTGGAAATCGCCGCGAATGACGGTTTCATCGTCGAAGGCATTATGGCCGCAGGAAACCGAAACATTAAGTAAATTCTGATTAAGTCCTTCGACAGGCTCGGTACCCACAGGGCATAAAGACGAACGGTACACTGTTGATTCCGTTCGTGGTGAGCCCTTCGGCTTCGCTCAGGAGAACCTTGTCGAACCATGAGCGGAATCAACTTGTTAAGAGTTTCCTTAAACAATCCCGGCTCTCCCAAGCCAATTTTACGGCTTGAGAATATCGGCTCGACATTGTATCGTCTTCGATAAGTCCTAGCACTCGCCTTGCCGTTCCTCCCGAATGCAGGTCAGCCCCACTCATGGCCGGCATAGCGAACTAGTATTTTGATTTTCTTAGGCTCCACTTGCACGAAAGCTATGAGTCCCATTTAACCAATGTTTCTTTAAATAAGGGGTTGCGAAGATATGACTAAGGTAGCGAACATTTTTTCCGTAGCGTCGAGAGAGAGTATCCGGGTGAATATCCAATCTTCAGCAGATCTTCCAGAGGTCCAACATGAAAGACCACTGGCCTGAACTCGCTCTACGCGTGGCGGCTGCGATCACTCTGGCACAGGGTTTGTTGCTGCCCCTACCCATGGCAATCGCTGACGAAGCGGCTGACTTCAAGGCGCGGGACGTTTCCTCAGAGCAATCCGAAACCATTGCCAACACGCCTAACGCCGCGACCGAATCCTCGCGCGCCAGGGCGGCGGCGGCGGATAAAACAAAAGACGTAGCCGATATGGACATAGCCGAACTGGTGAACGTCAAAGTCTCGCCCTTCGAGGTATCCTCCCAGCTCGACAGTGGCTACCACGCCTCGAACTCGGTATCCGGCTCGCGCTTGGACGCGCCGATTCGAGACCTGCCGCTCGCCATCCAGGCTTTCACCGAATCCTTCATCGAGGACCAGAAGCCCAGGGATATTTTCGATGTCGCCCGCTACTCACCGGGCGTCACCTACCGCAGCAACGACTTTAACGAAGGCAACGCCAACCTCGCCATTCGCGGCTTCGCGGTCGGCTCCATCGGCGGTGGCGTCAATTTCGTCTACGACCAGACCTTACCGCCTGACACGCCTGAATCAGCACACCAGACCTATGCCCTGCTCGACGAGCCCTACCGGCCTTCGCAAACCGGCCGCGTGAGCTGATGATCAATTTTTCGGTCAGATATTGACCCTGGAGTCGAAGCCATGAGAGCCACCGATGTTTCCCTCTTTTCGAGGCTACTTTCCTCAAAGATGCCTTTCGCATACCGCGACCGTCGATTTGATTTGGCGAGGCTCAAAGGCTACGGATTTGCTACATGGACCAAGTCGATACCGGCGGCAGTGATCGCCTTGCTGGCAAGCTCCATGCCAGCCACCGGCGCGGAAGAAGATGCTATCGTCAGCACCCCGGATCAGGCCATTACCAACGAACCGGAAGAGTTCGGCGGTCTGGACATCGACCAGCTAAGCCGGGTGCGCGTTATTTCGTCGACGCTGACGCCCACTCAGGTACGTTTGGTTCCGGCCGAGGTGACCGTTTTGGACGACACCGTCATCGCCCAAAGCGGTGCGCGTCACCTCAACGAGTTGCTGGAGATTTACGCACCGAACACCCAGCTCATCGCGCACAATACCCATCAGGATCACTTCGGCATGCGAGGAATCATCAGCGACCGGGACGACAAATATCTGCTTAGGGTCAACGGCAAGGTGATGAACAACCGCTACTTCTCCGGAGCCGAAAGCGAGCGGGATCTACCGATGCTGTGGGACTTTCATTCCGTGACCGCGGTCCATGGTCCGGCTTCCGCAACTTACGGTGCCGGTGCGCTGGCAGGGGTATTGAACCTTGAAACCTATAACGGCCTGAATTTCCAAGGCGCCGACTCGCAAGTCCGACATGTCTTCGGCGACGAGTTTACCGTCGGCGAGGCGCGTTATGGGCAAAAATTTACCGAAGACTCGGGGCTGTTTCTCTACGGTGGCGTGGCTGACCAAAAGGGAGCCAACCAGAGTGATTCGCCCCTCGTGTACGGCAAATCGTTCGCCACTCCTGGCGCCACGCCTGACGTCGTTTCCGGCCAACCGGTGACGTTTGCCGTGCCGAATCTACACGATGCGGGCAACATATTAAAAATGAAGTTTCACGCCAGCTATGTGAATGGCCCTGCGGAAATCTGGGCGCGCTACACCAAAGGCGGCGGTCTGCTGCGACCCCAACGCTCAAATTTGCTCGCGTCGTCAGATTTTTCGGCAGCCCTGAATGGGCACCGCAATTTGAGCGAGCAGTTCACCATCGCCACCAAATACAAAAAGGACTTGAGCGATGTCTTCAATCTGGAGACATTCGTCAGCTACGACCAGTATCTGTACCGACTCTGGCTTTACGATGTATATCCAACTTCGGATGATCGCCGGGAACGCGAAGTCTATGGCCGAGTGCTGGGAACCTGGACGCCGAACACAAAACACTCGGTGGCCTTGGGACTGGAATACTCCCACATGTGGTTCGACGGCGCCAGCGCCTCCGCTCAAACCGTCGGTGTACCACCCCTACACGATGCCTGGCAGACCGATACCGTTTCCCTGCTGGCGGAGCATCAATGGCATTTGAGTGATCGGTGGACTACTTTCGCGAGCGTGCGGGGAGATAAGCACACCTACACCGACTGGCTGATCTCACCACGTCTGGCGCTGGCCTTCACCCCCAGTTCCAACGATACGCTGAAGCTGATAGGTGCGCGCGCAAAGCGTCGCAGCGGTGACGGCGAATTGCGGCAAGGAGGTGTGCTGTCCGGCGGCCAGGGCGCGACTGAAACCTTGGACAGCCTCGAGTTTCGTTATGAACGGCAACAGGACAGGCATTGGAATTTCGGGATCAGCGTCTTCCAAGAAGAAAATGAAGCCATAGGCTTTAGCCAGGTGCTCAATCACTCCATCCCGGTGGGGACTTTCAGAATATGGGGGATAGAACCGGAAATAACGTTTCGTTCGGAAAAAACGCGTATGACCCTTTCACACGGCTACACCAAACTGCTCGGCTCCAACCTGGCAACCCCTTCCACCATCCAGGGTATCACCGCCGAACCCTATGGCTACGGGCATGACCTGGCCAACTGGTCAAATAACATCACCAAGCTGGCATTAATCCAAGAGTTTAACAAGGAATGGTCCGCGAGTACTTCGCTGCGGGTGTATTGGGGCTTTCCGGGAGCCCAGGCTCTGAGCGATTGGAATGGCAGCCTAAGCTCGCCCCGGGGTTATGCGCTGGCCGACCCAGGCTACGCTGCCGCCTACGGTTCGAGCGTCTATTGGAATGCCGGACTGGAATATCGCCCAACGAAGCAACTGACCATGCGCGCCGATGCCTACGACATATTGGGGTGGGCGGATAAGACGCTCAATAAACGCATTTATTACTTCCGTGGCTCGGACTATTCGTCAGAGGCCGCTTCCGTTGGGCTTTCGGTGAGGCTGGCCTTTTGATAGCCATCATGCGTACGGCCCAATCGCTCATACTGTTCAGTCTGTTACTGCTGGCGAATATTGCCGCCGGCCAGGATCTGTCCACGCAAAACCCGTACAAGGTCAAGGCCGCCTTCCTGCGCAATTTTGCCCACTACGTGACCTGGCCTTACAATGCCTTCCCCGACGACGGTTCGCCCTGGCATATCGGCGTTTTGGGGAATGATCCTTTCGGCGAGGTTCTGGATGCGACATTCGAGGGCCGCGCCGAACAAGGACGGCCTTTCGAAATCTATCGAGCCGACAGACTGGATGATTTGCCGCCATGCCAGATCATCTTCGTCGCTTATCCAGACGCCGCGAAACGCCGCGCCGTCCTCGACCGATTAAAAAACAAGCCGGTCCTGACGGTCGGCGACGCTCCGGAATTCCTTAGCGAAGGCGGAGTCATACGGTTTCAGGTTGGAGAGAGGGTGAGTATGAGCGTCAACCTCGATCAGGCCAGGGCCGTTTTGCTGACCATCCAGACCAAAATGCTGGAGGTCTCCAGCGGCATCTTGGAAAACGGCGAGCTCCGCCGGGTGAAATAAGCGATGCCATTCCAACTGAACATACAAAATAGACTCTCAATGGTGCTTTGGGGCGCGGCACTGCTGGCCTTTACCCTGACGGGCGCCGGGCTGGCGCTGTTTCACAGCCTCACCTTGGAACTTCGTGTCCGGCAAATCATGGAACCTTATGCACAAATGATCGCCGTCGGCACCGATGCGGCCGTAGCCTTCGAAGACCCGCTACGTGCCCAGGAAATTCTCGATACTCTAAAAGCCAATCCGCAGATCCTGGAAGCGGAGATTTTCCTGGATAATGGCCGGATTCTGGCCGGCTTCGGCCCCACACCCCAGGGTCATCTTCAGAGTTTGCCAGCCAAACCGGACGGCATCTATATTAGCCAAGACAGGGCCGAGCTGTTGCAAGGCCTACCCAAAGGAGCGCGCTTGCGCCTCGACATGAGCCTGGATCAACTCAGCCAGCAAACACATCAGGCCTTGTGGCTGTTCGGCGCCGGCGTATTGGTCTTGCTGAGCGCCACGCTAGGCCAGCTCATTGTTTTGCGGCGAACGATCGTCCGTCCCATCGCCACGCTGACGGAAGCAACCGAAAGAGTTAGAGCCAAGGCCGACTATAAGCAGCGCGTCCCCGCCTCCGGTACCGACGAGGTGGCCCGTCTCGGTCAAAGTTTCAACGCCATGATGGAGGCGATTCAAGAACGGGAAATCGAATTGCGCCGACTGACCGTCTTCCAGCGCGCGCTCTTGGACAATGCGTCCTACGGCATCATTTCCGCTACGCCGGATGGCGTGGTCACCAGCTTCAATCCCGCCGCCGAGCGCTTGCTGGGTTACGCGGCCGACGAGGTGATCGGCAAACAGACGCCGTCGCTCTGGCACGACGCCGAAGAGGTGGCGCGGCGCGCCCTGCAATTGTCGGAAGAACTGGGCGAAACGATCTCGCCGGGATTCGAAGTGTTTACCACCCGCCCCCAACGCAATCTACCCGAGGAAAACGAGTGGACATTCATTCGTAAGAACCGTACACGGGTACCGGTATTTTTGTCGGTGACCGCATTGCGTGATGCCAGCGGCCTGATTTCGGGATTCGTCGGCCTAATTTATGAACTTACCGAACGCAAGCAGGCCGAGCAGAAACATCTGACTCATCTTCGGTTTTTGGAAAGCCTAGACGGGGTCAACCGGGCTATACAAATCTCGAACAACCTTGAGCAGATGCTGAGCGCTGTGCTTGATTCGGTGCTTACGACCTTTGATTGCGACAGGGCATGGTTGATCTATCCGTGCGATCCGGAATCCGCTTTCTGGTCAGTGTCCATGGAACGCACCAAGTCGGAATTTCCTGGCGCTAACGCCATGGGGATAAAGATACCCATGGCTCGGGAAGTCGTAACGGCGTTCCGAACCATATTGAACTCGGACGGCCCCGTGGCATTTGGGCCGGCATCCGAGCATCCCTTACCCGAGGGATTGAAGACCCAATTCGGCATACAGTCCATGTTAACCATGGCGACTTACCCCAAAACCGGTAAGCCATGGGAATTCGGTCTGCACCAATGTTCCTATCCGCGGGAATGGACTCAGGATGATCAGCGCCTGTTTCAAGAGATCAATAGGCGCTTGGCCGACGCCCTGACTGGCTTGTTATCTCATCGTGACTTGCAGGAAAGCGAAACCAGATACCGCCGTATCGTAGACACGGCGAGCGAGGGCATTTGGGCATTGGGGCCGAACGCCATGACCACTTTTGTGAATGCCCGAATGGCCGATATGCTCGGCTACGCTTGCGAGGAAATGATAGGCCGGCCGATGACAGACTTCATGTTCGAGCAGGATGCGCCCGATCATTTGAAAAAAATGCTGAACCGCCGCCAGGGATTTGCGGAGCATTATGAACGCTGCTTCCGCCGTAAAAACGGACATGCCTTGTGGACCGTTGTTTCCGCCGCGCCCATCCTCGATGGAGACCAAAATTTTCAGGGTTCTTTTGCGATGTTTACCGACATCACCCAGCGTAAACAAGCGGAAGAAGAGTTGCGTCAATACAAGGACCAACTGGAGGAAACCGTGCAACAGCGCACCAATGAATTATTGGTCATGCGCGATGCCGCGGACGCCGCCAACAAGGCCAAGAGCGTATTCCTGGCCAATATGAGCCACGAGCTGCGCACGCCGTTGAACGCCATTCTCGGCTTCTCCAGCATGATGCGCCGCGATCCGCTTCTGACCGATAGCCAATCCGAAAACCTCAACATCATCAACCGTAGTGGCGAACATTTGCTGAGTCTGATCAACGACGTGCTGGAGATGGCTAAGATCGAAGCCGGCCATTTGCAATTGGAAATCACCGCATTTGACCTGGATGCGCTGGTACGGGAGGTCACCGAAATGATGCAAATCCGCGCCAAGGAGAAAGGCTTGCAGTTGCTGCTCAACCAGTCCTCCGAATCCCCTCCTTATATCAGGAGCGACGAAGCCCGCATTCGGCAAATCCTGATCAACTTGATCAACAACGCCGTAAAATTCACCGAACAGGGCGGCGTGACCGTGCGCCTGGGGGTCAAGAACAACGCTCGGCATCATTTGTTGCTCGAAGTCGAGGACACCGGCCCCGGCATTGCGCCGGAAGACCAATCCCGTCTGTTCGAACCCTTCGTGCAACTGAACGAAGAGGCTGGCACGCAACGTGGCACTGGCCTGGGATTGACCATCACCCGTCAATTCGTACAGATGATGGGCGGCCATATCGAAGTCGAGAGCACGCCCGGCAAGGGGTCGCTATTTAGGGTCGAGCTGCCGGTGGAACTGGCTAGCCCCGCCGATACTCTCGGACCGGAAACCCGCAAATCCGGCGAAGTGGCGGGACTAGCCCCGGGCCAGCCTAGGTATAAGATCATGATCGTCGAGGATCAACGGGAAAATCAGTTGCTACTCAGCCAACTGATGACCAGCATCGGCCTGGAAGTACGGATAGTGGAAAACGGCAAGCAATGTCTGGAATTGTTCCAGAGCTGGCGCCCCGATCTGATCTGGATGGACAGGCGCATGCCATTAATGGATGGCATCGAAGCGACCCGGCGCCTGCGCGGATTGCCTGGCGGCCAGAGCGTAAAGATCGTGGCGGTCACCGCTTCGGCCTTCAAGGAACAACAACAGGAAATGCTGGACGCGGGCATGGACGACTTCGTCCGCAAACCCTACCGCTTCGAGGAAATCTACGACTGCCTGGCCAGGCAGTTGGGGGTCGAGTATATTTATCATGGCGAAGTGCCAACCGACGTTAAAGCTCCATCGAAAATCCATGCCGAGGCGCTTTCCACGCTGCCCACCGCCCTGCGCCAAGCGCTCAGGGAAGCGTTGGAAAGCCTGGATAGCCAGCGTATCGAGGCCGCTATCGGCCGAATCGGCGAGATCGATGCGACACTCGGACTCGCCCTATCCCGCCTCGCCGACTATTTTAATTACCCGGCCATTCTGGATGCGCTGAATGAAGCCGAACGCCATCAGAGTAATAAACGATGAGCGGCACGGTGCTTAAATTTCCTCCCGCTACCGGGGTTAGGAACGGTACGATGGCCGTGGGAACTGTAATATGAGACCCGATGGCAAGAGCGAAAACCCAATGCTTCGAAACAGCATCGGCGGCAATCCGCGTAAAAGCCCTCTTAAGCCAAAAACGGGGGCTCTCGAACGGCGGCGCATGGCCTACTTTGGGATCGGATTTCTATCGCTGCTGTTGATTTTCTGTATCCGCGCTTCGATCGGCGCGCCGCAAGCGGGAGCAGCCGCTGACGCAGCTATCGGTCCGACCGCGGGCGGCGACGTCTCGCTCACGCCGGAGGAGCGGCAATGGCTCTCCGGGCATGACGGCCAAATCCGTATCGGCATCACCGTGATCCCGCCCCAGGTTTTACGCGGCAATGACGGTTACCAGGGACTCGCCATCGACTATATACGGCTGATGGAAGACAAGCTCGGATGCCGCTTCAAGCTGGTGCCTTACACCACCTGGAACGAAGTCATCGAGGCTGCCAAGACACACGAGATCGACATGATCTTCGCGGCACAGCAAACGCCAGAGCGTTTGACATACCTAGTATTTACCCAGCCCTACATCGAACTGCCCAACATGATTTTGGTGCGCAAGGACCGGGAGGGAGGTGCCAGCCTTGAGGAAATAAGAGGCTGGCGCGTTGCTGTTTCGGAGGGTAGCGCGGTTCACGAATACCTGAAAAAGGACTTCGCTTATCTGGCGCTAATGCCTGTCCCCGCCGAGCTGAGCGGATTGATGAAGGTTTCGATGGGCGAAACCGATGCCATGGTAATCGAGATTTCGCGCGCATCGTACTATATCGAGAAGGCAGGGATTTTAAACCTGCGCGTCGCCGGGAGCGCGGGGCTTTTATATCAACTGCGATTCGCTGTCCGGAGCGACTGGCCGATTCTGCGTGGGATTCTGGACAAGGGGCTAGCCGCCGTTACAAACGACGAGAGACGGACTATCAGCCAACGATGGATCATCGTCGGCCAAGAGGGGATTTTCGCCAGCAAAACCTTTCGGGTTTGGTTCGCCTCGGGACTCGCTTTAATCACGCTAACCATCGTGGCGATTGTGGTGTGGAATCGAACGCTTCGCCGTATCGTCGAACAGCGCACTTCGCAACTGCGGCTGGAACTGGCCGAACGCGGCAAGATCCAGGCGTTGATAAGCGGCCAAAAACAGATTCTGGAGTTGGTCGCCATGGATGCGCCACTTCCCCAATCGCTAACCGCGTTGATCCAACTCGTGGAAACCCAAATACCCAACATACTGGGTTCCATCCAGCTTATGGAAAGCGATGGCGTTTACCTGCATCACTTTGTGGCGCCTAATCTGCCCGCCGAATATATAGCCGCGATTGACGCGGTCGCCATAGGCCCAAAGGCCGGCTCCTGCGGCACGGCGGCATTTCGCAAGACCGCGGTTTATGTGGAAGACATCGCCACCGATCCGCTCTGGGAATCCTACAAGGCCATCGCGTTGTCACACGGTCTGCGCGCCTGCTGGTCGGCGCCGATTTTCGATGCCAAGAGCCAGATAGTTGGCACATTCGCGATGTATTCCCCTCTCCCCGGCCTACCGGCACCGGAACATCTGCGACTCATCGATCTCGTCACGCACACGGCGGCGATTGCCATCGCCAGCCATCGCATCGAATTTGCGTTGCGCGAAAGCGAGCAGCGCTACCGCCTGGTTTTTGAAAACTCCCCGGTCTCGATATGGGAAGAGGATTTCTCCTCGGTAAAAGCGCTGTTCGACGATCTGAAAAAAGCGGGTGTCACCGATATCGAGGTCTACTTCGACCGGCATCCTGAAACCATCCGGCGATGCGCCGAACAGGTAGGAATCACCGATGTGAATCAGGCGGCACTTGCGCTACACGGGGCCGAGAGCAAGGAAGCATTGTTTGCGGGACTGATCAACACCTTTACGCCGGCATCCTTCCTGACGTTCCGGCAAGAACTCGTCTGCCTGTGGAATGGCGAGACCTGCATGCAAAGCGATGCGACCGTTAAAACGCTCGCGGGCGAACAACGGGATGTCGCCGTTCATTTCAGCGTTTGCGCGGGATACGAGGAGTCGTTCTCCAAGGTGCTGGTCTCCCTGATCGACATCACCGAGCGCAAACAGGCCGAACTGAGCGTCGCGCTGCTAAGCTTTGCTCTTAACAACGTGCACGAAGCCGCCTTCCTGATCGACGAAAACGCCCGCTTCCATTTCGTCAACGAAGAAGCCTGCCGCATCTTGGGATACAGCCGCGAAGAGCTGCTCGAACGGGGCGTGGAGGATGTCGATCCCGACTGGCCCAAGGCGCGTTGGCCCGACCATTGGCGGGAACTAAAGCGCACGGGCTCCCTGATTTTCGAAGGGCGCCACCAGACCAAGGACGGGCGGATGATTCCAGTCGAAATCAGCGCCAATTTTATCGAGTACGCCCAACGGGATTACAACCTGGCACTGGTGAGGGATATCACCGAACGTAAACGGGCCGAGAAGGAATTGGCCGATGCTCACCTGCTGTTCCAGGGGGTGATCGAACAATCCCCCATTCCCATGGTCATCGTCAAACCCACGGGGGAAATTACTTTCAATCAGGCCTGCGCCGAACACCTTAATGTTTATGACGAACCGAGCTTCGCGCAAGGTATCAAGCTACAGGAAATGGATCAGCCCTGGCAGGATTACGATACACGAGGAAACCTCGTGTCCACAAGGGAGCTTCCGCTCGCCAAGTCGCTACGTGGCGAGTCGACGAAAAATCTCGAATTGCGAGTGGTTCGCAAGAACGGCAGCGAGCGTTGGGAGATGGTCAATGGGGCCCCTATTTATAATAACGCGGGTGAATTGATTGCCGGTTTCGTTGCGTTCCAGGACATTACCGAACGTAAGCGGGTCGAGGAAGAGCTCAGGCTCCACAAGGATCAACTGGAAGAAACGGTACAACAACGCACGGCCGAATTACTGTTGGCCCGCGATGCCGCGGACGCCGCCAACAAGGCCAAGAGCGCGTTCCTGGCCAACATGAGCCACGAGTTGCGCACGCCGTTGAACGCCATTCTCGGCTTCTCCAGCATGATGCGCCGCGATCCGCTTCTGACCGATAGCCAATCCGAAAACCTCAACATCATCAACCGTAGTGGCGAAC
>Ga0316622_100000091_pt1 | contig 40802 bp, 61 predicted proteins | sample OWC_Aug_OW2_C1_D_FD_207646 | JGI IMG/M metagenome (GOLD analysis project Ga0316622, IMG submission 207646) | Wetland soil microbial communities from Old Woman Creek delta, Ohio, United States - OWC_Aug_OW2_C1_D5_C | ecosystem: Environmental > Terrestrial > Soil > Wetlands | place: USA: Ohio... | reverse complement strand
CATGAGATGCCCCGCCTGTAATGCTGAGATCCTGTTAAATCCGAAGGAGCTGGCTGCTCTCTTGGGCGCTCGAGGCGGCGCCGCCGGCAGGGGAGAGGCGAAATCCCGCGATAAGGGAATGTTATCGAAGGCCGGGAAGAAGGGAGCCGCGATCCGCTGGGCGAAAACGAAAGACGACTATCCGCCCGAGATGTGGCTAGCCGGCCGAACGTCCGTCATCGCCCACGAGCATCCGGAGCTGAATCCGAAGGAGTGGACGCGGATCGCTCTAGAGCAGTGGCGCGCTCAAGGGGAGATGATGAGACAGCACGAAACCGCCGCGGAAGCGCCGCAACCCGACGAGGCGATGAAACCGAAACCCTAATCCGCCGGGCCGCTGGGGAGCGAACAAAAAAAATACTTGACAGATCCCTTCCGGCGGCACAGATTGAGCCTACGAGGTTTCAAGCTATGGAAGCAAAGCCCCTGATCCCGACACGGCGCAGATCGGCCGATTCCGAGCATTACGCGAAGCCGACCGCCGTTCGCCTCATGACCGAGCCGGTCAACGTGGACGAATACGTGAGGATTTCAGCGTGGAAGGAGGGTCATGCAATCTACGAGCAGGTGAACGTCCTGCTCATGGAAGCGATCCAGCACCGCGAGAAGAAAACGAACCGAGCCGACCGCAAGGCGGCTACAAAGGAAGCGGGGCCGGCTGCAACCGGCCCCTGAAGGAGAAACCCCGTGTACGACGAAGATAGGGCCGAACATCGCATCGCGTCAAGGCCAAAGTGGGACCGGGACCGCTGGCAGCCGGACGGTATGAGCGCCCCCCCCGAGCCCGTAGCCGGATGGACCGAGCCGGAGATCAAGGCGGTAGAGGAGGCGAAGCAGGCCCAGCAGCTTCAGCCCATCGTCTACCTGGACCCCGTGCCGATCCTCTACGACGCCCTTTCCCACCTGTTTTACATCGCCAGCGTTTGTCCCGAGATCGTCCAGCACTGCAAGGGGACGCTTGACGAGTGCCGGGAGGCACTCGAACTGGCCCGCTCCTTCCGGGCGCCGAAGGGGGCCTAGCCATGAGCGAGCTTAACGATCTTCAGATCATCGAATCCTTGAGGAAAAGTAATGCCGATCTTCTCGACACGCTAAAAGCGGTGTTAGACGCTGAAGGCAGGACGTTGCTCGACAATGGCGCGATCCTATCGACAGAGATCCGAGCGGAAATTACTGCTGCCATCGCCGCGTTCTGCGACGTGGAGGTTCCATGAAGGAGCCGGAATGGATCGTCGGCTTCCCATTGACGCACGCATACCTCTGCATGAACTGTAATTGCGTCGTCAATAGGTCATGGAAATGCCCCGTCTGTGAGAGCCATTCCTTGATTGGCCTCCAGAAGATCCTCGACCGTCCCTCGCCCCCCGAGGAGGTGAACGCATGACCACCCTTTTGAACATCCTCGATACCCCGCTGGGGTTCGTCGTCGGCTCATTGACCATAATCGCTGCCGCGGTAAGCGTTTACGTCCTCTCCATGCCGCTCAAACAGTCCTGCAAATGCCCCCGCTACGATATGCAGAGCCAGGACGGCAAACGCTGGATCAGGAAAACATTCCACCGCCCCCCCTGCGAGGTCGCAAATGACTGAAACGATGTGGGATCGGCTCTCGGCACCTACTCCGCGGGAGGAGATCAAGTGGCGGGAAGGGCCTCGAGGTCGCCAGCTCGCCTACGTGGACGCCCGCTACGTGATGGACGTTCTGGACCGCGTCTGTGGCCCGGACGGCTGGCAGTGCAAGTACGACTGGAGCGACGGGAAGCGCCTCGTCTGCACCATCGGGATCAGGGAAGGCGTCGATAACTGGATCTGGAAGGCGGACGGGGCAGGCGAGACGGACATCGAGGGAGAGAAGGGCGCCTTCTCGGACGCCTTCAAGCGGGCGGCCGTGCGGTTCGGGATCGCCCGCGACCTCTACCACCTCCAGAGCCAGGGGCCGGGGCGTGCCGTGGCGGGGTCTCCGGTCCTCGACGTGGCCCGGATGAAGGACCGCTTTCAGGGCCAGAAGCCCGCAGGAAGCCCGACCGCCCCCCAGCCCATGCCTACCCCCGTTCAGGCACCCGTTCGGGCCTCTGAGGGCAACGTGGGCGAAAGAACGCCCGTTCGGGCGGACCCTCCCGCCGCCATTTACATGATTTCCGAGGTTGTCGAGATCCACTCGAAGCCCGACGCCCCGAAGAAGTGGGTCCGGTGGGACATCAAGACCCGCGATGGCAAGTCATTTTCGACGTTTGACACGAAGTACGCCGATTCCGCTCGGGCCGCGATGGAGTGCGAGCTGCCCGTGAAGATCGCAACCACAACCACGGAAAAGGGTTACGTCAACATGACGGCTCTCATCGTGATCGAGGAGCATCCGGAGGCGCCGCCCGTCAGTCCGGAGGCGCAGGCCGTCGCTGACGCTTTCGAGGAGGCGGAGATCCTCCTGACCCCGCCCACTCCGCCCGACGAGAAGCCGAAGTCCAGCCGCAGGAGGTCGCCATGAGCGATCTCGGGCACGCGCTTATCGCCGCGACTCTCTGCGTGGCTTCCTACTTCTGGGGCTGGGCCAACGGGAGGCGTCGTCCATGAGCGACCAACTGCGCCTTGAGCTGGGACAAGGGGAGGCCCTGCGGGACGCCGGCGCGAAGGCGGTCCTGGACCGCAACGCCGCATGGGCCGAGAAGGCCGACCGCTGCATGAAGCTCATGGCCGTCTGCGGCTACGACTTCACGGCCGAGGACGTGACCGCTGAAATCGGCCAGCCGCCGCACCCGAACGCGATGGGCGGGGTGTTCCTCCGCGCCTCGAGGAAGGGCCTGATCGTGCCCGTTGGGGTGAAGCGGGCCACGAGGGACGCCCGGCACGCCTCCATGCTCCGCATCTGGCGGGGACGCTGAACGAACAAACGCTTTTTCGATTGACAAGCCGGTATAAGAGGCATAAGTTTCTCATCTAGGTTGACAGTCTTTGACGGAGGTTGACGTGAGGCACAAGACGTGGAAGGTCCGTCGATGGGAGCGACCGCCCGACGTGCCGGACGGCGAACCGATCCCGCTGGTCTGCCGACGATGCGAAACCGAGGCGGACGTGCCTACAGCCGGCCACTCCGGAGCCATGATTCTGGCGATTCTTCCCCACGGCGGCATCGTTTTCGACCCGGCAGGCCATCGGCCGCCGGACTACTGGATGCCCGAGGAGATCGAGTGCCGCACCTGTCACCAGATCATGAGCGCCGGGAGGGACGATGTACGGGAAGCTGTTTGAGCGGGCTTTCACCGGGTCCATGTTCGGAGCCGGGCCGGTCTTCTTCGCCGTCTGGGCCTACGTCGTGGCCTTCACGAAGGAAGATCATCACGTCGAGCTGAATCCTCAACTCATGGCCGCAACGCTCGGCTGCACACCCGAGGAAGTCGAGACGGCGATACAGGTCTTCTGCAGGCCGGACTCCAAGAGCCGTTGCAAGGATCACGACGGGAAGAAGCTGCTGCCCGTGGAAGGAACCTCGTTCCTGTACTTCGTCGTCACCCACGACACCTACCGCAACATGAAGTCGAACGAGGATCTTCGGGCCTACAACCGCGAGGCGAAGGCCAGAAGCAGGGCGAAGTCATCCGGTGTCAAACCGTATGTCAAACGGTCAAGCGAGATGTCAATACAAGCAGAAGCAGAAGCAGAGGCAGAAGCAGAGGCAGAGACAGAGAGAAAGAAACCGCGAAAAAGCCATCGTCGCTCCGCTCCTTTCGCGCCCCCCACCGTGGATGAGGTTCGGACCTTCGCCGAGGAACGGGGCATGGCTGGGTTCGACGCCGACTTGTTCGTGGAGTCCTACGGGGCGAAGGGCTGGATGATCGGTAAGAGCCCGATGAAGGACTGGAAGCTGGCAGCCCAGCGGGCTAACCGGGAGGGCTGGTGCGTGAAGCGGACAGTCACGGCTGGCCCCGCCAGTCACCCCCCCGCTGCGGCGAACGGGCTCGGGGTGACGTTCACGAAGGAGGGCACCCCCCGGTTCCGGGGCGAGTTCTACAGCCCGGTCGAGGGGGGGAAGAGGTGGTACACGGACGACGGGACACGGCCTGACGGCACCAACAAGATGTCGGAGCCGAAGGACGCAGCGTTCAACGAGAAGGTCTGGAACGCCATGAACCAGAGGGGGAGAGCATGAAGATCCCCGGAGACTTCAACCCCTGGACGAAGCCCCCGGTCTGTGGCAGATGCCACGACATCGGGAGGCTGGCAGCCAACCCGGACCACAGGGGCTCTATCGCCTGTCCGGACTGCGCCTCGAGGCGGGACGAGATGTTCCGGGCTTGGAGGCTGAAGCACAGCCCCATGCCTGCCATCGAGTTCACGGGCCTGAGCAACGATGAGCGGACCATCGTTGAGGAATGGCGGTCGGCGGGCCACCACATCAACGAGTGTCTCCGCTGGATCGAGGGGCGGCGCTACGACCCCGCGAAGGACGAGACGTTCCTCGCCCATGCCCGCATCGAGTTCAAACGCTGGCGTTTCCTGAAGGAGCAGACCAAGTGATCGCTGACGAAGCCAACCGCTCCGACACGACGGCGGCCGACGGGCGACCCTTGTGCCTGATCTGCAACCGGCCCTACTTCTCCCGCCGTATCGTCATCAACGTCGCCACGTCCCGACCCTACAAGAAGGAGGCATGCCAGTCCTGCCGGCAGAAGGCGAGGATCGCGAAGCTGAAGGAGGACCGGGGGTGGTAAGCAAGTACCGCAACGTCAAGATCAACGGATTCGACAGCAAGGCGGAATACGCCCGCTGGCAGGAGCTGAAGATTCTCGAGCGTGCCGGCCAGATCACCGACCTGAAGCGCCAGATGAGGTTCCCGCTCGCTATCGGGCCGATGCTTATCTGTACCTATGTTTCGGATTTCACGTACAGGGACGCGAAGACCGGCGAAAGCATCGTTGAGGATACGAAGGGATTCATCACGGATGTATTCCGCATAAAGCGAAAACTCATGCTTGCTCTCTGGGGCATAGACGTGAAGATCGTGAAGATGGGGCGGAGGCGCTAATGCCAACCGGCTGTTACCCACATCGGACGGGGCCGAGAGCGAAGCCCGCGCCGGTCTGCCGACATTGCGGGCGATCCGAGAGCGAGGGGATTCACGAGTCCAATCACGCTTGGAAGGACTGCCGAAACTGGGCAGCCTGTCATCCGTTCATGGTGTCCCCGCCCGCGCCGAGGATGTCGGGCGAGGAGTTTGAGCGGATCGGGAAATCAGAGTGGACGCTCTCGCGTGAGGACGCGACCGCACTCTGGCGCGAGGCCCGCCGTGCGCGGGAAGAAGCAGCGAATCTGGCAGAGGCCGACCGCATAGCGATGATGGAACTCATGAGGCGTGCCGACGCTCTCGCCGCGAAGGACGCCGAGATCGAGCGGCTGAAGGGTCAATACGAGTCGTCACACGCTTCGCGCCTTCATGCGGAGAAGTGCTTGGAGAGGGCCGAGGCCGAGCTAAAGGAATCCGAGGCAGACGTTGACCGTCGCCGCGAGTGGATCGAAAAGCTGAACGACGAGAACGACGAACTAAAGGCCGAGATCGAGACCCTTCAATCGCTGAAACTCGACGCGGACGACCACTACTACAACGAGAAGGCGCGGCGTCCTTGAAGAACTCGCCCGCGTGGCGTTGGAGGGGAAATGAGCGAGAAGCCCTGCCCTGTCTGCGGCCCGAACTACTTCGGTGCCTCCGGCCCTCATTCCGAGGTCTGCACCCCCGCCCTTCGGCGGCTGGTGCGGGCGGCTGAGCGAATCGGAAAATGTTGGGACACAAACGACTTCTCCGACGAATGGGACAACGCCCACCATGCGCTTGCCCGCGCCGTCGCCGCGTGGAGGAAGGAGAGGGAGAAATGAGCGAGAAGCCCTGCGACGTTTGCTCTGAGACTCACACGGGGTACGCGGCAGACCCGTGCGCGTGTTCCTGTCACGCCCCCGCCCCGCCCGCGCCGGAGAGGATCTGCGAATACTGCGGGTGCGAGTTTGTGCCAGAAGATAAGCACCACATCGCCTATGCCGAGGACTGTATTTGTAGGATGGCTCTTCTGGAAAAGGTCGCCGCGAAGGACGCCGAGCTAATCGCCTGTCGTGGCGCAAAGGCCGCGTGGAAGGCCCGCGCCGACAAGGCCGAGGCCGACAACGCCCGCCTTCGGGCGGCGCTCTTTCACGAACGGTGGTGCGCAACCTGCGGAGAGGACGGATGCTCGTCTTGCTCGGACTGCACCATCATCGAGGCGTTGGAGGGGAAGCCGTGAGCAAGCGGATGAGCGACGTTCTGACGCAGGAGGAGTACGCGGGCATGATCCACCCTTTCTGCGAGGCAGAGAAGTCTCTGCTGCTCGCCCACGACGCTGCTCTCCGTTCCGAGATCGAGCGGCTGAACGGTGAATTGAAGAAGGCGGGAAAGTACGCCAGCCCCGTCTATCAGGAGGAGTTCCAGAAGGCGGGAATGGAGGCGGCACAGGAGGAGATCGAGCGGCGCGTGAAGGCCGAGGCCGAGATCGAGCGACTCGCCAAAGACCTTGCCTCTGCACTCGGGAACAGGTGGACGGTGGTGGAGATCCTCCGCATTGAGGAGGAGGCGTCTGCGCTGGCAAAAGAGTTCGGGGCCGAAACGTATCAAGACATAGTGAAGAACCTGACCGCCGAGATCGAGCGGCTGAAGCGGATGGAGGCCGAACACCAGAACTGCTACTTCGGCAACCCGATCTCGGAAATGCGCGCCGAGAACCTCGCTGCTGGAGAACGCTACCGAGCCGAGATTGACGCGCTCCTGACCGAGATCGAGCGGCTGAAGGCCGAGCGGGATGCGGCGAATTTCGCGTTTGAGCAGGAGCAAGAGAAGCATCGCGCCACCGCGAAACAACGCTCAACTGCCGAGGCCGAGCGGGATGTTCTACGGAGCGAGGCGAAAGTGGTTGACGAGTGGCTCCGAGACTCTCGCCGCGAAGTCGTTGAACTCAAGGCCGACATCGCCCGCCTTCGGGCGGCGCTCCAGAGCATCCGCGACAACTCTCTCGGCTTCGATCTGGCAGAGCGCATCGCCCGCGAGGCGTTGGAGAAGAAATGAAGATCCACCCGAAACTGGTCCGCCTTCTGGAGTCGCTGGCGCTGGACGAAATGCCGCAGCGTGCCGTCAGATTGGGTGCGTGGGTGGACGCCGACTATCCGCTGGTGGAGGAGGAGGGATCAAACTTCACCGTGTCGTCAAACTCTCAGGCTTGGGCGAACGGCACCCTCCGGATGAGCGGTCCGCACGCCTGCGACAAGGACGCCCGCATCAAGGAACTGGAGGCGCAGCTTCCGGCAGGGATGGCGCATTGCACGATCCGTTTCCGCGAATGCGAGAAGGGCCACGGCTGGCTAACCGCCGACAACTGGGTTCAGCATCGGTGCCCGACTTGCACGATCAAAGAACTGGAGGCGAAGCTGGCGAACTCATACGACGCGACGAGCAAGGCGAAAGAACTCATCCGTCTGTTTTCGGAAGGTGTGAACGACATCCGCAACGCTGCGCTGGAAGAGGCGGCGAACCTGTTTTCTGGAAAGTTATCGGACGGTAGCTACGGGACGATGGGCCTTTTCTCGCTGACCGACATCGCCTCCCACATTCGTGCGCTTAAGAAGGAGACGAAATGAAAGCGTTCCTGCTGATCCTGCTGATCGCTTCTCCGGCTTTCGGGCAGACCCGGAAAGCTCTCGTCGGGCCGCCGACGCCGTCTGCCATCTGGTTCCCGACCTGCGGCCCCGATACTCCGCCTGGCCTGATCTGCAAGTGGCCGGATTTCGTCCAGACCTTCACGTTGGGCGTCCCCGACGGACACGTCGCCCGGAAGGTCGCGATCGTTGTCGGGGACCAGTTCGTGCCGTCCGGGCCGACGATGAGCGCAGGCTTCTGGTGGGTCAGGGCAGACGGTCTGATCTGCGCGAACGCTCCGGGGTTCGGCGAGGCGTGCTGGGGATTTCTGGTGCCATGAGCGAGAAACACAGTACCCCGCCCGCGCTGGTCTGCTCGCACGGGGACGACTACCCCTGCTACGAGGACTTGAAGGCGGAGCGGGACCGCTACCACGAGGCATTGGACAAGATAAAGGACGAACTCTACGGCTGCGACCGCGTGAACTGCCGGGCCTCTGCTCGTTCTATTGCAAGGATCATCGCGGAGGCCACAGACTATTGTGAACCGGACGCCGATGACGGGCGCGATTTCACGCCCCCCTACGAGCCATGATCTACCTCTCCCTCGGCGCTGGCGTCCAGTCTACGGCGCTGCTGATCCTGTCGGCTAAAGGGCTGCACGGGTGCCCGAAGGCGGACGTGGCGATCTTCGCGGATACGCAAGACGAGCCGAGATGGGTCTACGACTACATCGAAACGCTCAGGGCGTGGTCGCCCATCCCGATTGAAGTCGTGACGGCAGGGAAACTCTCGGAGGCTGGCGAGAAGTTCCTTCGTATCCCTGCCTTCACGGCGTGTTCTGACGGGTCCGCGTCACTTCTGCGCCGCCAATGCACGAACGAATACAAGCTCGTCCCGCTTCAACGGCGAGTCCGTGAACATCTCGGTCTACGGCCACGCCAGCGGGCCGGGGATAAGAAGGCGGTCGCTCTTATCGGCATCTCTCTGGACGAAGCGCACCGGATGAAGCCGAGCCGTGTGCCGTACATCTTGAACACCTATCCCCTAGTGGACGCCGGTATCAAACGGGACAAGTGCCTAGAGATCATCGCAGCCGAAGGGCTACCGATGCCGCGAAAGAGCGCGTGCGTGTTCTGCCCTTACCACGACAACAACTACTGGCGCGATCTACGTGACAACCATCCAGAGGAGTTCTCTGTAGCCGTTGCTTACGACAAGCGGATCAGAGACTCGACTCGGGCAGGCGTTCGCCTGCCCGCTTTCCTGCATCGGAATCTCGTCCCGCTGGACGAGGTTGATCTCTCAGATCCCTACAAGGATCAGTTGAACTTCAACTTTGGGAACGAGTGCGAAGGGATGTGTGGAGTATGACCGCCCAACCCGGACTCGCCGCCGAACAGTCGCTTCTCGGGGCGCTGCTCATGAACGGCCGGCTCGACGCCGTGCCGCCGGACCTGCGGCCGGACGACTTCGGCTCCGTGACGCACCAGCGAATCTACGCGACGATGAAGATGCTCCACGCCGACGGGCTGGTGGTGGACCTGACGACGGTGTACGAGGCCCTGCGCGACCGGGTACATCGTGGATGTAGACAGTGTGATCGGACATCTGCCCTTCGTTCCTATCGGAGAAGGATGGCAGTGAAATGATTTTCACTAATCGGTCCAATCTGCCAAGCCACATAAGCGACGTATTAAAAGCCGCGTATTTGAATGATAGTTATGACGCCCCGAAAGGGGAGAAGGTGATTAGTGTTACCACCCTCATCGGCCCGGCCCAAAAGCGTGTACTCGAACGACGACATAGCAGCGATCTTGAATTGGATGTCCTCGACACCATACCAGCTCTTTTGGGACAGGCTCTTCATCATATTCTGGAGAGAGCTGGCCAGGACGCTCCTACGGCGATACCCGAAGAACGACTCGAAACCACTCACGACGGGTGGATCATCTCCGGCAAGAGCGACCTCTACGAAACGAAAGACCACATCCTCATCGACTACAAGAACAGCAGCGTCTGGACGTACATCTTCGGCAAAGTCGAGTGGGAGCAGCAGCTTAACGTCCTCCGGTGGATCAGGGAGCGCAACGGCCAGAAGGTGAACGGCCTCGCCATCGTCCTCTTCTGCGGCGACTGGCGGCGCAACGAATCCCTCCGCAGCCCCGACTACCCGGCCCGCGTCGTCAACATCCCGATCCCCATGTGGACGATGGATCAGGCGACGGAGTTCGTGGACACCCGGCTGGCGCTCCACCGGGCGGCGCAGGACGGGCGCACCGTCCCATGCTCCGACATGGAGCGGTGGCAGAAGCCGACCTCGTGGGCGGTCATCAAGGACGGGAACAAGCGGGCGGCGAGTGTCCACGATACGGAGGCGGCAGCCGCGGCCGCCCTGAAGGCGGGCCACCACGTCGAAAAGCGTCCCGGAGAGTCCGTCCGCTGTAACGGGTACTGCCTCGCTGGCACGGCAGGGGTCTGCCCCCAATGGAACGCCGACGAAACGAATCCGAAGAACCGGAAGGAGACGGCCGATGTCTCGTAAACAGTCTCGCAAGCCAAAACCGCAGGATCGGATGCGTCTCAACCCTCCGGAAATGCTCGTCACGGCTAAAGATCCAAAACACGAGCTTTATGCAAAGTTACTTACTAAGGCTCTAAACCACGACCTCGAGACAGCATGTAAGGAACATTCAACAATGAGTGCCCTTTTTGCAATTCAAGTGGCTAGATATTATGGCGCGTGAGTTAACGCTTGCACAACGAGATGAACCATGAAATCACGTCGGCAACGCCAGTGGGCTACGGCGCTCTGGTTCTCGCAGTTAAAGCGAAAGCTGCCGAAGACGAGGAAGTCTCACGACCTCTGGTGTCGCGATTGTCAACAACAGCATCGGTTTATGGTCTATGCGACATGGATCTGGACGAAGCCCCCGAAAAGGCGCGGGTACAATCGCTTTCTGTCGGAGACGATTCGGTTGTACCAGCCGTGGCTCGTGAACAATTTCAACAAGCCAAACCATCTCGCCATCATCGCTTTCGGAAAACCTCAAGTTTTCACGCAACAGACGCCGGAACACATATCGAAACTTGCCGTGTACTACAACTGGATGGGATAAGAATATGAGCAGGGAGTTAACGCTGGAGGCGCCGTTCGAGCTGCCAAACAACCGTTTCGAGGCCGTCCACATGCGGATGTGGTTCACGTCGCAGCAGAACCAGATCGGGCGGTGGGGCAAGGACGGGCGCTCGGTCGGCCTCGGTTACACCTGGTACACCCGGCGCAGTCTCGGGAACGAGCGGCTCGTAAAACTTACGCGGCGGATTACGCGGGCGCTGAAGTCCTGCATGGTGCTGGACCCGCTCTGCGACCCGTACAACATGGAGCAGAAGATCGTCTACATCAGGGACGGCGACGGGCACGGGACAATCACTTTGAAGGAGGACTAGGATGGCGTTCTCGGATCACAAACAGATCACCACGGAGCAGCAGCTCCACCGGATCATGCAGTCGCCGCAGGGGCGCGACCTCGGGCGCATCTTCCTCGAGGAGATCGGGAAGGGCGACAAGGGCGACTTCCCCGGCGCGGTCAACGAAGTCCTGAACATCTTCGCGAAGGTCCTCCGGAAACTCTACCGGAGCGACTCTCCCGAGCAGAGCCGGCAGAACTACGGATGAAAGGGAAGGACATGAAGAAGGGCAGAATCGAACTCGTCAAGACGCGGGCCAAGAAGCTCTACAGCCCCGGCGGGATGACCTACCGCATCCAGTGGCACGCCCGCCTCATTGCCGCCAACGGTGAGAAGGTGTGGGCCACGGAAACCTACGCCAGCAAGGCGTCAGCCATCAAGGCCGTCACGTCGATGACGGCCAGCCTCCTCAATGCCGACGTTAGAATCGTAGACCTCACGAAAGGAGAAAAGTAATGGACATGACGAAGTTTCCGCCGTTTCACAAGACCACCATCTACGAAGGGCCGGACGTGGTCCCGAAGGACTATCCGGGCCTGACCCTGCTCGACTACTTCGCCGCCCAGGCCCTGCCGGTCGTGGTCAAGGAGATGGCGGGGGAGAAGGGCGGGGAGATCAACCCGTTCGTCACGGGGATGGTGTGCTACTCCATCGCGCTCGGGATGCTGGCGGCGCGGGAGCAGCCGGAGGAGGCGTTCTCGCCGCGGAACCAGAAGGCGCCCGAGGAACCGGCTGTCGGCTCCACCGAAGGGACCAAGCTGATCGTGCCGTGAGCCTACTTCTTCTTCTTCTTCGGGACGCCGGCCTGACGCAGGGCTATCGCGATGCTCTGGTCACGCGGATAGCCCTCCTTCAGGAGCTTGCGGATGTTGGACGAGACAGCGGCCTGAGATTTTCCCTTTGAAAGCGGCATGGGAGGCTCCTATGGAACTAATCTTTGTTGGCGTGATCCCGGTGATTATCGCCTGTGGACTCTACGCGCTCTATCTGGACTTGGAGCCATACAGGAAGATCACTGACCAGGTGCGGGGAGTGGGACGGGGGCAGGACTCTTCGGAGTCCTTGCCTCCAGCTCCGCCCGTTGCATGGCGACATTTTCCTCTACCCAAGCCTGGGCCGCCTTGCTGACCCACTTATGCGCCCCGATCTGAAGGGCCGCACGCTCCAGAAGCTGTCTTGCCGCCTTCGGATCGCGGTCCATGAGCTTGAGGGCCTGCTTCGTCGCGGTCGCAGAAGTCTTGTTGAACAGCATCTCCTCGAGGAGCGCCGGGGCGATCCGCCTCTCAAAAGCTGCGAACGCTGCCTCTGACAGAGCGCCGACGCCTGCGCCGATGCCGGCCCCTCCGATCATGGCTCCCATGCCAGCCCCGCCTGCGATAGACGCGCCGCTACCGAGGGCGAACCCGTAGGCGGTACGGTAGGCGAATCGTTTCACGAACGACGCCATCGCCTTCATCGCCTCTTCGTTCTTGAACAACTGGTTCTGAACTTCCTTGTAGGCGTTGTACTGGGCCAGCCCTTCCGGCCCCGTCACGGCTCTCACGGTTCTAGCCGCCTTCTGGTCAATGGCGTCCGCGAACTTCTCCAGCGCGAGTTTCTCGGTGTAGTGGAGGCCCTGGTTCTCGCCGTAGGCCACCTGACTAATGTCACCCTTCAGCTTGACGATGCCAGCAGAAGGAGAACCTTGTTCACCCCATTCCCTGATGAAAACGTTGATTCTCTCAAAGGCGTCCTTGAACGCCTTGCTGGTGCCAGTCTCCGACTTGGCGACGGTCGCTTCCAGTGTGCTGATTTCCGGCTGGAGAGTAACGGCCCTTCTAGGGTATCCCGCCATAGCGAAACGGTTGCGGATCTGGTCGAGCTGGAGCGCCCCGTACTCGCGCAGGAGTTTGTCGCCAGCCTCCGACTTCTCGGCGGCTCTCGCGATCATTGGCTTCCAGTAGGAGTTCCCTGCTATCTCCAGCAGCTTCCCAGTCAGTCGTCCACCGCCTTCTGTGACCGTACCGAGAGTCGCGTCCACGCTGAGACGCCTGGCGACCTGAGCCGGGGACATCGCGGCGTCCGAGGCTGCCGTCGTGTTCATGCCTGGGACGGGGAGAATCCCTAGCTTCGCGGACTCCTTGATCGCTCCGACGCCAGCGCCAGCCGCGCCCATCATCGCCATCGCTGTCAGTGGAGCCATTGGTCCCGAGGCCGCCGCTACGGTCGCGGGGACGACCGTCTCAGCTACGGTCCCGGCGAAGTCCGATTTGGCGTTTGCGATCTCCGTCTCCATCGTGTCTGCGTTGATCTCCGTGTTGATCCCGAGGCCGCGAGCGATGGCCTTCTGCTGGACTGGCGACAGCGTTTTCCAAGTCTGTCTTAGCGTCTCGACATCGGGCGGCTGAAACTGCTGTGGCTCCTCCGGTCCCAGTGGGGCCGGGTTCGGAGGTGGCGGAGCGAGAGGAACCGGAGAAGGCGAAGCTCCGGCGAGCGCCTCATTACCTCGCAGCGGGCGGCGATCTACGACTTCCCACTTGTTCTCTGGCATTTACTTCACCTTTACGCGCTGGCCGTTGCGGAGAGTCCAGCCAGAGCCATCCCTGAACGTCGTCAGTTCTCCTTCTTTCAGGAGAGAAATCGGCGGCGCGTCGTCTCCTGTCTTCGTATCGGCACCGAATGTTCTTTCGGCTATGGCAGGGCGATCCTGCCCGAAGAGTGCTGGGTAGGCGTCTCCGAGTTCGGACTTCATCTCAGTCATCGTCTGTTGATAGAACTTCTCCAAGCCGACCTTTTTGAACTGCGGCTCCATCGTCTTCCACTGTTGGATGTTCGGATTCGCCCGCATCAGGCCGCGGAGGTTGTCCGTGTTAATGCTCCTGAGTATGCGGTTCGTTGCGTCGAACTGCTCCTGTGTCATCTTGCCGCTCGGGACCATCTCCCGCATCAGGGCCACGTCGCGGTCGGAGACGCCCGCACCGAGCTTCCCTGCAAGGCCGGAGAGAAGCATCTGGTTTGAGAAAAGCTGGATGGCCTGCCACTCGGCAGGACGGAAGGGGTTGATGTACTGGATGCGGCCCGTGATCGGGTTGACCTTCTTCTTCCCTGCCTCGGCTTCCAACTTGTCCACGAGGTTCAGCACGTTGAAGCCGGAGGCGACTGCCGCCTGTTCTGCCGTCGAGAGCGTCGTGTTTTTGTTGTAGTCGGACTTCTGGGACAAGAACTCGGTCTGCCGAAGACGCTCCGTCTGCCGCTTCTCTAGATTCGTTTGTGTCTCGACAAACTGTTTACCAAGCCGAGTGATGTTCTCTTCCCGCTGGTTGAAGTTCTTCTCCGCAAGCGTCTGTGCCTTGACCCTATCGTCCCTCTCGACGGTCCATTTCTGCTTGACGTTTGCGGCAAGGCCCCCGAGAAGTCCCGCAGCGGATTCCAGTTCCTGCGGTGTCGCTCCGGCCACGGCGATCCCATGCATGATCGCCCCGCCATCTACTTCACCGGTCCCGGCCTTGATCGCTGCCGAGGCGTTGTCGATGGCCCGTTCCACCGACAGCTTTCGCTGCGTCTCAGACCGCATGAACTCGGCTTCCTTCCGAGCCGCCCGGTCCTCAATGGTCCGTTCCTGGGCAATCCCCATCGCCATGCCCTTTTCGGCCATCTCTGCTCCCTTGCCGAGAACGGCCATCTGGCGGGCGCGGAGTTCGTCCACCGTCGGGTTCAACTGCGCAGCCGTCCGGCCTAGCCCCTGCACCCAGCCGGGCATGTCCTTCGCCTGCGCCAGATTGGCCGACAGGGCGGTCGCAAGCTGCTGCCACGGCTGGCTTTCCGCCTGCTGGCGCTGCATCTCGAGCCGCTGCGCCTCCTTCGCGTAGCCGCCGAGGGCCTCCTGGTAGAAGGACGCCGCCTTCTGGAAGTACTGGAGTTGGTCGGGCGAGAGGTTGTTAATGGAAATCTGCGGCTGCCCGTTCGCATCATGCTTGACGGCCCAGTCCAGATTCTGCGCGGGCGACTCCTGTGCCTTCGACTCTGCCGCCATCCGCGCCCCGATATCGCCTAACTTCTGGATGGGGTTCGGTGGGGGAGGAGCGGATGCTGCCTGCTGGCTGATCTGCTGGGCAGCGGCAGCGGCTTCCGCCGCTCCCTGATCCAGAGTGGCCGGATTCCACTCGTTCGCCAGCCGGCCGAAATCCGAGGTGTTTAGACCGAGTCCGAAACCGTTAGCCATTAGCCACCTCCTCCGCCGCCGACGGACGTGTAAGACCGACCCTGTGGTAGTGGCTGGATCAACGCGCTGGGCTGGTTGAACCACCCGGACTGATTCATCGCTCCATAAACGGACGATGCCCCGGCCAGCCCACCGACGATGTTCGCGTAGGTCTGGTTGTAGGCGGGCATGTAGCCGATGGTCTGGAGCTGGTTCTGGGCCGCCCCGAGGGCGCCCGACCCGGCGGTTCCCGCCCCCCCGAGGGCCATCCCCATGAGGTTGAACTGCTGGTCGATGTTGGCCTGCCCCTCCGTGAACTTGGAGCCGTAAAGGGCGTTCGCGAGCTGCGCCCCGAGGTCGGCGGGGTTCATGGTGGAGGCGAAGTTCCCCCCGCTCAGGGCCGCCTTCCCGCCAAATGACTGCTGCCTCTGGGCGATTCCGGCCCTACCGGCCATTGCCTCCGTAAGAGCGCCACGTTGGCCCGTAAAGGCATCCTTCATGTAGGCAGGCTCGCCCCCGGCCAAAGAGGCGTTGATCGATCCTAGACGCTCCCTGAGGGCTGGGAGGGCTATCCCGTAGTAGTTATAGGCCAGATCGCGGTTGGTTGAGAGGGCCTGTTTCGATGCCTGACTCTGTTCGGAACTCATTTCAGCCTCCCGCGAAATAGCCGGTTGCTCCGCCGACCACTCCACCGACCGCTCCGCCTAAAACGGTGCCGATACCCGGAACCACGGAACCGATCCCCGCCCCGAGTGCCGCCCCTGTGGAGAATCCTGCCATCGTTGTCCCGAACTGGCTCTGGCCCGAAAGTCCTCCGATGGCGGCATTGGCCGCACCGGAGTAGCCCTGCGCGAGCCCGAGACTCGACTGGATTCCCTGCCCCATCAGGCCGAGCAGCTTGTTGTAGTCCTGCATGGAGGAGGTCGCGGACATGAAGTTGAGGTTGGCGAGGGCCTGCTGGCGGTCGTTTTCCAGCGTCGTTCCCATGTTCCCCGTAACGGCAGAGATGGCGCCCGGACTGACCCGCCCTTCGCCCGACCGGAGTCCGGCGTAGTTGGCGAACTCCCGGTTCCCGAACTGCGCCTGTGTATAGGCGCGATTCAGTTCGTCCGTGGACGACTTCAGGTTCGCGGAATCTATCGCCAACCGGCCGCTCGAGTCCATAGATGAGAGCATGTTCGAGATCGTGCCGCCACTCCCGAGCAGGCTTCGGTACTCTGGCCCCGCGATCTGGTAAAGCTGCCTTGCGAGGGCCGCCTGCCACTGGGCGTTCTCGTCCGCCGCCCTAGACTGAGGGGAAGTTGTTGACATCCTAGCCCTCCGTTTCCACGACTACCGGAGCCGTCTCGGGTGACTTGCGCCCGTCCATCGCCCGGCAGATGACGCCGTACTGCTCTCCGGCATAGTCCTTCAGGCGGTCGTCCTGGCTCGCCTTTGCCACGAGGGCCACGAACTGCCGCACGGCGCGGGCGTCGAAATGGCCCGTCCAGAAGGCGCATCCCATCGAGAATCGCGCCCCCCAGAAGTTGCAGGCGGAGAATCGCAAGGCCCCCGCATCGGCCTCGCGGAAATCGAGGTTCGAGCCGTGGAAGTTGCAGTCCACGAAGTCCGTCTGCCCCTTGACCGTCGCGTCGAGGAAGAGGCTGTCCCCATACGCCATCCGGCAGCCTCCGAAGAAGCCGTCCCGGATGTGGCATCCGGAGAGGCTCGCCTGCTCCATGTCACAGTTGGTGAATTTCGTCCCCTCGAAAAACGAGGTCCCGAAGTTGACGAGCCGCAGCGCGCAGTTCCGGAACACGCAGTTCACGAACTTGGAGGAGCGCAGGTCGGCGAGGTCGAGCTGGCACTCATCGAATACGCAGTCCGTCCACGTCGAGCCGAACGCCTTCATCGAGCGGAGGTCCAACTTCAGGAAGCGTTCGCCCTCCATCCGGATGCCTTCGGCGCGGCGCTTGTAAGCGGTTATCGGCAAACGATCCCCTCCACGATGAAAACGTCGTTGTTGGCTAACGTGAAGCCGATGAGCCGCACGGACTGGCGAGCGTTGAACATGACCCCCATGACGCGGACGATGGTCGGTAAACCCGCCACCTCTCCGTGAAGTTCCATCCCCGGCTCGATTTCGGCCATCTGCTTGAACCAGTTCCGCTGCTTGCGCCAAACGGCGATCCGTTGGTCCCTCGAGCCGACGAGCTTCTGCCCGTTCGACAGGAGCAGGCAGACCACGTCGTCGTGGCTCTCGATGGTCCGTTCCACTACGGGCGTCGGAACGGATCGGTGGTTCCGGACCGTCAGGAGTTCCCAGCCGGGGCCGAGGTCGATGGCCGGCCGCGTCGTCCCGTCCGCAAGAGCCACGCGGGCAAAATCGGCGATCACGTGACCCTCACGAAATTCTCGGGAGGGCATTCCATGTCACGACGGTTGACCCCGACGCAGAAGTAAACGCCGGCCTGTCCGAAGTACTTGGTGTCCTCGACCAGTAGGACAGTTCCCCGCCCAGGGGCTTTCACGTCGGCGACGAGCAACGCCAGCCTCTGACCCGCGATACGTTGGGCGCTGGTTAGGACATCTCCGGGCACGTACGCGGCGGGCAGGAAGTAGATGCGATAGGAAACGGTTGGCGCCCTCTGGGCGGGGAACTGTCTGTCCGTGATCGTGAAGATGTTGCTCGACGCGCCGACCGTCACCGAGAACTCGGCCGGTGGAAACGCGATCTGCGACTGGGTCGTTTCGTAGTCCTGCGGGTCGGCGGGGACACGAACGTCCCGGAAGGCCCTCATGGATCACCTTCGCCGGGCTCTTGCCACTCGGTGTACCCGATGTCGATGGCGTAAATCTCGGTCGGGGTGGTCGTGCCCGCCGTGGGCGAGGTCGTCTTGATCCCGATGACGAAGCGCCAGCCGACGACCGCGGCGCTGTCAGACTGGAACGCCGCCGTCATGACGATCTGGTCCGTCGCGTTCGTGGAATCGACGGGCGCCAACGTGATCGTCGGCGGGTAGACGGACTCCAGAGGATCGTAAGCGTTAGTCGCCAGCGGATCGTTGAACGGCGTAAACGTGCTGATGATCCACGGCCCCTCGTTGACGCGGATGTGGCACTCGGTCGTCCCGTAAAGGGCCGAGGTCATGTGGAGGTTCACCATCGCGATCTGCTTGCGAGTCTTGAGCCCGTCGAAGTTCAGCGGGAAGGTGCAGATGAAGTTGTCCGTGGGCACCCTCTGGACGTTCACGTCGTCGCGGAGCCAGCTCCGGACGTAGCTCGCGGTCGAAAGTGGAGTCGGGCCGGACCAGAGTTCGTTCACGGGCGGGTTCAGCCCGTAAATCGTCGTCATGGCCGCCGGGCCGAGCATCTGGTTCGTCCCGTCATCCGTGTAATGCGTCGTCCAGATCCGGTTCGTGATGTCGAAGATCAGAACGTCCGGAGTCAGGATTGACGAACCGAACGAGAGGACGAGGAGCCGCCTCGCCCACGCGGAGACGGCGTGAAGTCGGAGGCTCTGGTACTTCGTGAGCGTGGTGATCCGCTGGTTCAGCAGGTCCTGTACGGGCTCAGAGATGGACGTGACGGAGCCACCGACCACCCACTCGTAGACGATGTTGTCCCGGCCGACGAAGTAGACGACGGTCGCCTGCCCCTCCACGTCGCTCGTCATCTCTGACATCTGGTAGGTGCCGACACCGTTCATGCGCGTCGAGATACGGACCAGCCGGTAGTTCGACTCGTTGTTGCCGACGACGGTGTAGGCCCACCGCTCGGTCGTGACGAGCAGCATCTCGCCGACCGTCTTCATGCCGACGACGCGCCCGTCCACGCTCGGGATGCGCAGGTAGTTCTGAGGCGGGAAAGACTCCACGGGGACGCCGAGGGGGCACTGGGCCTCGTCGCAGGAGAACATCACCTTGTCCGGGTCCTGCGTGCAGACGATCCAGAGGCGGCGGTCCCAGTAAGCCATGTGGGCGGGCTTGCCAGCTTCCGTCGCGCCGCCCTTGATCGTGACCATCGGCTTCTCGTTCGTGTACTGAGGGGCGCGGAAGCCGCCTGCAAGGAGGAGGTCAGCGTCCGTCGAGAAATCGACCCATGACGTGCCGGGGTAGCTCGTCTGGTCGCTGCAATAGTCGTTCGGGAGGCCCATCCACTCTGGATTCCACGATCCGCGTGTGGACGCCGAGCCGGGATGGACCTTTGCGATGTAGGGCTGGAGCGAGCCGATGGGATAGAGGGTCGATCCCCCGCTGGAGAGCGTCCTGAAGAAGACGATGTGGGAGAACCGGACGCCGTCCGAGTTCGCAATCGTCGGAGGCGTCCCGAATCCGTTGGGATGCGAAATGTAACCTGGCCCGTATTCGAAGACCGGAGTGATGTCCGTCTGCGGCGTGTAGGTGTCATCGACACGGTAGATCGGGGAAATGTTCGACATGTGGCCGGTTTCCGGGTCGTACCATGCGTAGGCATACTGGGGACCGGAGTTGGCGGGCCAATCGAGATTGCCGATGTTTCTGGCCGGCGTGACGTAGACGCCGATCTTGACCGTTCGCGACGCTGTCGCCTGACCGTACCCAAGCGTATTGGCCGCGCTGTTGGTCATCTGGAGGTCCGCCGTACCCACGCTCATATTGAGCTGGCATCCCGTGATCGTGTATGGGACGCCTGTCATCGTCGGCCCGTCGTAAACGCCCATGAGGATCGCCTGTCCGGCGGCGAGCGTGATGGCGTTCCCGTCGAGGTCGAACGTGGCGTTCGAGCCTCCCGTGTTTTCGTAGGTGTCGAGGAGGACGTAGCTTTTCCCTGCGAAGGTGATCGTCAGGCCGGCATATCGCCAGATGCTCGGCCACGTCCAGCCTACGAGCGTGATGATGGACGAGCCGTTCACGCAGTTGATCGTTCCGGTGTTCGTGAACGGTGTCGTGTTCGACGTAACGGCGTTCGCCACGGGCACCGCAGGCCAGAGTCCCGACATCGCGGGGATCGTGCCGGCGTAGTACGGGTAACTCGGATTGATGATGAACGGATTGACGACTTCTCCGACGAGGATCGTGCCGAGTCCTGCGTTTGGGTCGGGATTCGTCAGGAACGGTGACTGGAGATGGACGTATGCCATCCCGTACAAGCCGAACGGGTACGGAGCAGAAATCGTGGACCCCTGCAAGACCTGCTCTGGCGTTCCGATCCCGAGGTTCTGGTTCTTCTGGAGATGGATGGCCGGCGTCCTGTCGTCCATCAACATCCCCTCGCGGGCGCCGTCCGCAGCGAAGCAGCGGCCGTCGATGTTGAGGAACGTCGCAGGAATCGAGTTGCCGGAGTGCGTGAAGCGCGTCGTGTTGTTCGTGAAGTCCCAGTAGCGGTTGGAGCCACCAGCGCCGTCCAGGTGGTGTCCGAGGAGCGTCAGCGAGGGCGCGGCGGAAGGGTCCGTGAGAGAGGGGTAGACGTAGCCGTGGAGCGCGAGGACGGGCTTGTAGCCCGGATCGGGCGATGTCCCGGCAATCGTTACCGAGGTGTAGTCCTTCCGCCACCGGCCCCGGTAAACGTGCCATCCCCTGACCTCACGAGTGTCGTTGACGGGCGACACCTGGAATGTGTGGTAGCCGGTCTTCCGCCCACCCTTGCCCGGCTTGTCGGGAACGAGACGGAGCCACTTGAGGTTCTTGTACATCTACTTCGTCTTGTCGGAGGTCCGTTCCTGTGCCTGGATGACGAGGTCGGAGACCCCGGCGAGATCCCACCGATCCGAGCGGTAGGTGTCGATGATCTCCATGATTCCCTGCATCGCCTGTTGCTGGATCTTTTCCCATCCCGCCCGTCCGTAGATCCTCGAGTACTCCGCTTCGGCGAGGTCCACGATCAGCGAGTCGAACTGGTCGGGGGTCGGGAAGTAGACGTTCGCGGCCATCGTGAAGGCGGGGAAGCTGACGGAGTGGTAGGCGAAGTCGAAGACCATGTTGGCGACGAGCGGGTAGGCGCTCGATGGCTTGAGGTTCAAGGCCCACGTGTAGCTCGTCGGCGCGGTCAGCGTGAAGACCGGCTTGTAGCTCCACGCGGAGAACATCCCGACCCCCATAGATGTGAAGTTCTCCTGGAGGTAGAAGTCCTGTGGGGAGCGGTACGGGATCGTCGTCAGCGTCACGCCTGCGGTCGGGGAGGTCGTCGTCGTCCGGAGCCACGCGCTCTTGCCGGGGTCGAAGTCGGCCGGAAGCGAGATGTCCGTCGCCACCCCGGCGGGTGCCGTCAGCGTCGTGTGCTTGATCTGCCAGATGTAGCCGCCCTTCGAGGTCTGGTTCAGCTTCCGGAACGCCTCGTTGAGGAAGGTCATGGCGTCGGTGGTCGAGACCCCGATGGGGAACTTACGCCGGAGCCTCGTCACCATGTCGGTTGTCGAAAGTGTCGTACTCATCGCTACATCCGCGAGATCATCAGCCCCCACTGCGAAATGGAGGAATCCGGCATCTCCATCGTCGCGTTGGGAACATCGTCAATCGTCTGCGTGTTGGCGGAGCGGCGGAGGAGCTTCAGCTTGCCCGTCGCGATGGCCTTCACAGGGTCCGAAAGCCCCTGCAACTTCTGGAGGTCGTAGAGCTTGGCGGCCGACATCAGCTCCACGATCTCGTCAAAGCCGTCCGGCAGCATGATGTAGCCGGAGGCCGAGAAGTCGGGAGCTACCCGGTGATAGCAGAGCCGGAGTTCTGCGGGGCCAGTCGGGGGTGGTCCGAGCCGGAACCGCATCCGCCCCGAATACGTCCCCGTCGTCATGTCCTGCCCGTGGTCGCAGTAGAACATCTGGATGTTGGTCGAGAACGAGCGGAGGCCCGCGTTCATCGCCATCTCGAACTTGTAGCGCGGGATCTTGGGGATGCGCGCCCGGATGGTCGGCTGGAGGAGCGCCACGTCCGATCCGGGGATGTAATCCTCCGGGTAGAGGTAGGTGTCCTGGTAGATCGTGTAGGTCGAGTTGACGAGGGACGCCGAGAGGTTGACGACCTGATGGAGCTGGAGCGTCTGCGTCACGCTGTCGATGGACGTGATGATGTAGTCGAGGTTGGAGTTGCCGAAGCGGATGCGGCGTCCGTACCACGTTCCGGTCGGCGGGCTGGACACCCATGCGGTTCCCACGCCCGTGACGGTCGAGGTGCCGTTCGTGACGTTGACCGTACCCGTGGAGTAGGCGGCCGGGACGAGGACGTTGTCCTCAGCGTAGTTCCACGGCCACGGCTGGTTGTAGAGGTCCTGCGCCACGCTCGCCACGGTGTCGATGATCTGCCCGAGCGAGACGGTATCCAGGGACGGGTAGCGTTGGACCGCCGCTACGATCTGTCGGAACGTCTGCCGGGCCATATCTCACCTATCCCTTCGATGCGGGGGTTTTCCACTCGTATTCGGGGAAGAGGAGCTTCAGGGCGCCGATGGCGACCTCGGGCGAGCGGTTCCCCGCCTGTGCCCGGCTCTCCTCCTGGATGATGACGTTGAGGGCGCGCCAGCGTTCCATCTGGCGACCCTGATAGTCCTGATCGCTCTCGCCGGGCCGCCCAGTGGCGGGATCGCCTGTGTAGCGCGGCACGAAGTTGAAGTTCGACTTGATAAGCCGCCGCCGCTCCTCGATGGGATAGGTCAGCCAGTTGCGGACGAGGCTCTCCACTTTCGAGGCACGGGCAAACTCGCGGATCGGGTCCTGAAACGGCGTGACCGCCTTCTGCGGCACCGCCTGTTCCTTGAGTTTCTCGATGAAATGCTCGACGCCGTGCTTCGAGGCTTCGTGGACTTCCATTGGCCCTCCGGGGAGGAAAAGGGGGGAGTGGAGGTCCTCCCCCCGGTTGACGTTACGGTAGGACGGTCGGCGCCGTCGTGCCGTAAAGTGCGGTGGCGACGGCCGTGAACTCGGTGGCGATCTCGGCGGCCTTTGCCGCGGCCCCCGTTCGTCCGGCGGCCCGCATGACGGAGCGGATGCCGGGGTTCTCGTGGGTCAGGAGAAAGACCGCGATCTCGATGTCGATGATCGAGGCTTCAAGTGTTGAAAGTGCCATCTGCGTCTCCTACTGCGCCCTGAAGTTGACGAAACAGGGCACAAGGATTCCGTCGGCGATGTCGTTGGTGGCCGCGAACTTCGGAAGGATGAGAGCCGCCTGCGTGTACAGCCTGGCGACCCCGTTCGCGCCACGGATGGCGCCGGCCGCCGCAGTCCACGCGGGCTGGTCCTGCACGATCCCCTCGTTGACGCCATCGGCGTCGATGAGGACGTTGGCGAGCCCGCCGACCTGGATGATGGTGTAGTTGTACTGAGTGACCGTACCGAGCGCCACGCCGAGGGGCGTCATCGCCTCGGTGCAGACGATCATGTGGTAAGGACGAATGACGGCGCACTCGTCGGCGTTCGTCGCGAGCGTGTCGAACACGTCCGCGTCGGTGGCCGAGTTGGGCCGGCTGTAATCGGGAAGCGCCACGACGTACCGGGCGGTGGCGGACGACGTGTTGGTCTTGATCCTGCGAAGCTGCGGGAGCGTGGCCCCCGTCGCGTTGATCCAAAGCCAGTTGTCCACGTCACCGTTCGTCGGGACGGTCGCGGCGTTGTTGATGTTGGTCAGGATACTGGCGGTCGTAGACTGACCCGCGTTGTTCGTGACGGTCCCGGTGGTGGGGGCCTCGAGCGATACAAGCTGCCCGAGGGTCAGGGCCTCCTGAGCCTTGACGACCATGAACGAGTTCCCGCCGAGGGCGCCGGCAGAGCCGCCGAGCGTCCACGTCGAGCCCAGATCGAGGCCGATGGTCTGCTTCATGGCGTTGAACTGAGCCAACGTCATGTTCAGGTACGGCGTCCCGACGTAGGGCGTCCACTGTTTCCCCATCCCCGGACCACCTTCGTGACCCGAGGGGACCGTGTAGTCGATTTTCTTCAGACGGTACTGCATGGCGTACCGCCTTACTGACCCGTGAAGTTGACGTAGGCCGGAATGATGATCGAGGCGGCTGCGGTGGCGTACTGCGGAAGGATGCAGGACGCGCCCGTGTAGAGATTCGCGGCGGCTGCGGCGGAACCCTTGATCGCTCCACCGGCCGTCGGGATGGCCGGCTGGTTGACGACGAGGGCGTTGGCGTTTCCGACCGCCGTGACGCAGGCGAGGCCAGCGACCTGGATGATCGTGTAGTTCCCGCTGGTCACGGTGCCGAGGGCCACGCCGAGCGGCGTCAGGGACGCCGTGCAGACGAGGACGTTGTACGGCCGGATGATCGACACCGCGTCGCCGTTGGTCGCCAGCGTGTCGAACACGTCGGCGTCGTTCGGCGAGTTCGGCCGGAGCGGGTCGGGGAGGGAGACCTTGTAGTACGAGGTCGTGGACGAGGAGTTGTACTTGATCCGCCGAAGCTGGGGCAGGGTCGCGCCCGTGGCGTTGACCCAGATCCAGTTATCGACATCCCCGTTCACGGCGACGGTGGCCGCGTTGTTGATGTTCGTGGTGACGGACGCAGTCGTGGTGAGCGGGGAAGCCGCCGTGCCCGCGCCGGGGACGGTCGCCGTGCCGGTCGTGGTCGCCGAGGCGGCGACGAGCTGCCCGATGGTGAGGCCCGCCGTTGCCTTGACGAACATGAAGGCGTTGCCGCCACCCGCGCCAGCGCCGCCGCCGAGCCACCAGACATCGCCCAGCGAGGCGCCGATGGCCTGCTGGACGCCACTGAAGACGGCAGCCGACATGTCGATGTACGGCGTGCCGAAGTAGTGGGTGATGGACTTCTGCGTGCCTGGTCCGCCCTGCGCGGAAGCCGGGGCGGTGTAGTCGATCTTCTTGGGCTTATAAAGCATTTTCTTGATCCTTTCGGGGCTGTACCCCCACTACAGGAGCCTCGGCCCCTAGTTCGGACTTAGGCGGTGACTCCGTCGATGACGGCCTGGAACATACGGCGCTGGTGCCGCATGAAGAACCGCACGCCGCACAGGCGCGTGAAGGCGAGCTGGTCGGGGTAGGTCAGGGGACCGGTCCACTCGAACAGGAAGCGCGGGTCCACGACCATGTGGGTGTCGTCCTTGCGGATGAAGTAGGCGCGGCCGGAGGGGCACTGGCGGTCCCAGTACCACGGGCGGCCCATGTACTCGAGCGACTCCCACGTCACGTCCGACGTTCCACCCTGCCCGCCGGGGCGGACGAAGCGGACGGGGGCGTTGCAGGTGCGCTGGTAGTACTCCCAGACGTTCTGCGCGGAGATGGTGAAGTCGGGCTTCTGGTCGCCGTCCGTGCAGTTGTTCCAGGTGGTGATCCACGCATCGGTCGTGCCGTTCGGGCCGTTGGCCGCGAAGGAGCCGAACGAGGTGGCGGCGTTGTTCTGCCACCACGGCCAAGTCGCCGGGTCGAGTCCGCCCACGGCGCCGGAGGTCGGCGTGGTCGAGATGCCGGCCGCGAGGCCGACGAACGACTTCCCGCCGAAGTTCGTGCCGTCCGAGAAGATTTCGTTGCCGATGACGAGGTCGTAGGTCCTGTTGAGCTGCTTCATACGGGTGTCGAGGAGGCTCGCGAGAGCCACCGGCCCGCTGTTTTCGAGCTGCTCGGTCTTGGTGATGGAGATGGAGCCGCCGAGGTACTTCCAGTCGTACCGGAGGGGCTGCGCCACTTCCTGCGGCTGCGTGGAGAAGGTGTCGCTTCCGGCGAAGAACTGCGCCGTGGCGGACTGGCCGTAATCGACCATGCCCTGCCAAGTCCGGCCACCAGAAGAGTCGGTGTGCCGGTATTCATCGAAGAAGAGGCCGACGCCGGGGCGCCGGGTGAGGTACTGGCCCACCATCTGCTTCGAGTAGTTCTTGATGGTGGTCGTCAGAAAACTGTTGTAATTGATGGTTTCTGCCGTGGTCGGCATAGCTCAGAGCCTCCTAGCTCCTAGCGGTAGTCCTCCGGTCGGCCACCGGCCATCACCCACGCAGACATTGCGGCGTCGTGAAAGTTCTTGGCCTCCCCGGAGTTGGGCGAGCCCGTTGTGCTGCCCGCCCGTGCTGTTGAAGAAGGAAGGCCCGCGACCCTCTCGCGTTCATACGTCTGGAGCTTCGCCTTGAGCGTTTCGATCTCTTTCTGCGCCATCTGGTACTTCGGGACGAGATCCTTGACCTGATGCTCCAGCCCCAGAGCGATCATCACCTTGTCGGCGGCCGCATAATTGTTCATGGTCGCCATCTGTGCGATCACGGGGTCCTGTTGCATGGTCTGGATGATCTCGTTCCAATGTTCCACGACGTAGGGATTGGCGGCGCGGGCCGTCTGGGCGGCGGTCTGGAGCGCCACCTGCGTCCGGATGGGCGCGACTTCGCGCTCGGCCTCCATCCGAATGAGCTGCTGTAGCGCCTGCGAGTCGCCCGCGGCGGCGAGATCCTGTAGCTCCTTGCGTTTGGCATCCTCGGCTGAGGGTCCGGCCGGAGGCTTCTCCGTGATGGCCTTGCGGGCCAGCTCGAAGATCGCCTGCCGTTCGGCCTCCATCCGCTTACGTTCCTCGGCGAGGGCCTGGGTCTTCTGCGTGAAAACGGATTTCGGGACGTACTTCTCCTGAAACGCCTGGGTGGACTCATACTTTTTGATCGTGTCCTCGTCCAGTTGGAACGCCGGTTCCGCAGGAGGAGCCGTTCCCTGAGGAGCAGCCGCAGAAGACGGGTCGCTCGCTGGAGATGCAGTGCCGGTGTCCTGGCTCGCTGCAACTGCCGCCGAGTCCGTGTTCGTTGTAACTGCCTGATCTTCCATTGTTTATTCTTTCCTTTCTATGATGGTTCTTTCACGGTGGAAACGTCAAGAAAGTCGGCTTGTCTCTCCTTCACGATATCCATGACGCGCTCCTGCTCATTTGGAACACGTCCAAACTTCACGTCGTCCCACGCCCGCTTGGCGCACTCGATCAGGTTCGGATCTACCTCGTCCGAATCCATCGGATGAGGAGACCTCGCGGCGTGTCGGCTCCGCTCGTACTCTTCAGGCCCCATCTGCTCCAGCCCGCGCTCCTTTGCCACGCGATCACGATGCTGCGAAGACTCCAGCGTGAGTCCAAGCTGGGTGTCGAAGTAGGGGAACAGTCCCTTGTTCTTCCCGTTGATCCGCCCGTTGAAAGAGAAAAGCCGCTCGGCTTTCCCCCCGAGGCACCGGCAGCAGTCGATGATCTTCTCGTGCTTCTCAACGATGGCCTCGAACTTGGCTCCGCAGGTCAAGCAGCGGTAGTCATAAAGGATCACGGATTACCTCCCGTCATGGTGCCTGCGGTCGTGCCCTGTGGGTTGGTGTCGCCCCGCTGGCCCTTGAGCGAGGCCATCGGCTGCTGCGTCTGCTGCTGCTGGATCATCTTGATCCGCGCCGGGCCGAGAGCGGCCATGCAAAGCTGCGCGAAGGTGTTGAGAAGCTGCTCGGGCGGGACCTGTCCCTTCGCGAAGTTGCCCATCGCGACGGTGGAGGCTTCCGCCGTCTGCATCAGGCCGGAGAAGAGGTCGTCCACGTTGTCCCAGTCCATGAAGTCGGCCAGCCGGTAGAAGGCCGGGCGGGGATCGAGGCCCAACTGGACGATGAGCGGCATCGCCGTCTGGAAAAGCTGGAGTTCGGCGGCCTTGCGGACTTCGGTGTTCTTCGGGACGGACGACCCGGCGACGACCTCGAACGCGAACTCGCCCGAAACGTCGTCCCGATTGTAGGTGATCCAGCCGTCGAGTTCGCCCGCCCTCGGAAGCGCCTTCGCGTAACGCTCCGTGACCATGTACTTCTGGAGGAAGCGGGTGTGCTTCATCGCGAGGTAGCGGTAGAAGTCGGTGATCCGGTCCCGCCGCTTGTCGAGCTTCCGCTCCTTCTCCGAGTTGATCATCATGGCCTCGCGGGCGGAGCGCGTGGAGGGGAGACCCCCGCGCTGGCTCGGCCCGTAGCCGACGATGTGGAAGATTTCCTGCTCGAGCATCTGGTAGCGCGGGAACAGGTCCCGTGCCGGAGAAACGTCGTCCAGCTTGGCGACGAGACGGTTCATGTCGAAGCCGCCGGGGTCGAGTTGCTGCGTCCCGCCGAGCGCCTCCGTGATCTTCGTGCCGTCAACGAAGAGGAGCGCGTTGGCGACGGTCGTGTCCGTGATCTTGGACTTCTGGTCTTCGGAGAAGATGCCGGACAGGGTGACGTACTTGCGCCACTTGGTCCGCGAATCCTCCGAGATGATCCGCTCGGTGACGTTGATCTCCCTCAGTTGAGGGGCGATCAGCTCCGCTTCGGGGCGAGGGTAGAACCTGCCGGGAACCGGGTGCTGGTAGAGGAGGGTGATGGGGTAGAGATCGCGGCACCCGAAGCGGAGGTTGACCGGCCATTCCCGCTTCCCGATGATGTAGTGCTTGGCGTCCGTGAGGTAGAGAACTTCGTGGTTGACCTTGTCGTAGACCTCCCAGACACAGATGGTCTTGTAGGCCGGGTCCTTCTCGCCCGTCCCCGGCCCGTGAACGAGGCTCGCCGCCTGCCTCTCGGCAGGCCCCTCCGGTACAGCCTGCGCCCGGCTGTATTCCGACGCTTCCGGGAAGGATTCGATGTTCTCCGGTAGATTCGTGATGTCGGGGTCGTTTCGTAGCTCCTCGATGGTGGGATACCACGCCGTAAATAGGTACTTGCAGTCGGAGAGGTCCAGGCGGCGAGCCGTCCTGTCGAAAAGGATGTCCCGGGGGTCGATCCGTCGAAGTTCGAACTCCTGGCTGAGGACGTTTCCCGTCTTCTTCTTCTGCCCTTCGTTCTCGTCGTCGTCCTCGTACTCGTGTTCCGTCTTCACGTCCTCGATGACCGCGCCGTAGCCGCAGATGAAGGTGTCGAGGAGGCAGAGGTTCCCGATGTCCTTCGCGTTCATCTGGTCGAAGTCGTACTTGAGGACCTGCGTCAGACGACGGGCGGTCGGCACCCCGGCGGCGTCCCGCGCCGTGGCGATCACGTCGGGGTTCTGGACGTAGATGGTCGTCTCCAGACCGGCGTAGAGGCCCCACCCGTAGGCGACGGTGTTCCCGGTCGTCCCCATCCACGGAGGCACCTGACCGACGTTCTCGCCGGACTGGAAGTCGCCGAAGATGAGGCGGCGGTTCTCCTCCCAGTTGGTCGCGTACTTCTTCTGGAACTGCTTTGCGCGGACGAGGCGGGCGCCCCAGTCCTTCTCCTCTTTCTGGAGTTCCTTCGGGCGCTCGTCTTCGCTGGTCGGCGGAGGGTCGTTCTTCTTCTTAGCCATTTGCCGCTACTTCCCACAGCAACTTCACGTCGCCACTGGATTTACGTTTTGGATCTCCAGCCCACGCCCACGAGCCACCCCCACGCTCTCCGATGAGCTTCCATCCGGCGGCGCGAAGGCTCGTACCACCCTCCTCACGTAACGTGTAGGTGCCGATTCGACGGTAGCCGAGCGCGAACGCAGCCCGAACGGATGCGCCGTAAAGGAACGAACAGGCGTTTCGCGTCCCGTCCGTGCAGAGGCGCGTCACTTCCAGCGTCTCGCCGTCGTCACGCATCCGTGACACGGGACGACCGACGATGGCGACCCCGACGAGTTTGTCGCCGTCAACGGCGCCGAGGCTGAATTTGTGCCCGACCACTCTCTTGTGGTGGCGGTGGAGAGAGTCAACGAACTCGTTCGCCGTCTCTAGTTCGACATGGACAAGAGTTAAGCTCATCCGTTCACTATCCGATCACCGAACGCATCCTCGAATGTGAACCCGCGATGCATCCGGCCGGCGGTTTCTGGTGTTTGCTGGATTTTCTCGCCCCGTCCGTCCGCCTTGTAGCGCGGGACGACGCCGTTTTCCATGAGGGCGAGGGCGTCGAGAATGTCCTTGAACCGGGAGGCCATCCCCCGTGTGACCTCGTTCTCCAGTTCGGCCTTGATCGAGTGGGCGATTTCCTGCGCGAAGTAGATGGACCCGGACTGGAAGCGCGGCTTGAGAGCGTTCTGCCACCGCTCGTACTTCGACATGTTGCGCGGGGCGGGCACCCAGTTGATCTTGAGGCGCGTGGCCGGATTCCCGTCGCCGTTCTGGGCGTCCTGCATCCGCCGGACGTACTCCAGATTGACGGCGTGGTCGAAGTGCGTCATATGCGCGTCCTCGATGAAGATGGGCCACGCCGGATGGGCCTCCTGCTCCTCGTAGAGAACGTCGATCAGCTTCGCCGTGTCCCACTCTCGGGAAGCGCGGATGTCCCAGATCCAGAGTTTCGCGAACTTGTCGTATCCGCCGATGACGACCGCGGCGTAGCAGCCGAGGACCCGCGCCTCCGAGTGCTGGTTCGGGTCCACCGTGATCCGGCACCAGCGCAGGGCCGGGAACTCCTCACGCGACTTGTAGCGGATCTGGTCCCGCGAGGCGACGCAGTCCGACTTGCCCACCGGGCTGCCCTCATAGGCGGCGTAGTACTCGTCGCCCATGTGGTCCTTGAGCCGTGTCAGTTCCTTCTCGGAAAGTTTGGTGGGGAAGAAGAGGGAGCCGTCCTCGAGATGCGCCGTGGCCTTGACGATCCGCCACGGGGAGACGTACTCGTTGTCCTCGAGCCGCTTCTCCTCCTCCTCGCGGATGATCATTCCCCGCACGTCGTTGTCGTGCCAAGGCGTGCAGCACATCCAGACATGGGCGGGGTTTCCGACGCGGTCGGTCGTGTGGATGATCGGGAAGACCTGACGATAGAACTCGTGGGTCTTCTTGAGCTGCTCCGGCGTGGCGACGTTCTGCTTGTTGTTGAGGTCGTCCAGGATCGCCCCGTCCGCGTGCTTGCCGATCGGGAGCGCCCCGATGGAACCGATGAAGAAGTTGGGGTCTCGGACGGCCGCGATCTCGCCACGGTCGATCCGGGGCTTCAGGACGATCCCTTCCTTCTGCCGCGAGGACTTGCGGTTTTCGCGGTCGGGCTTCTTCCAGAGTTCGCCATAGTCCTCGGTGATCCGTCCCTCGTGCCCGCCCGCCCGCAGGATGTTCTCGATGAGGGTCAGGAAGCCTTCGCCGAGGGCGAGGGTGTTGGAGCAGTAGATGATCCGGTGGTACGGGTTGTCGTGGTAGTAAAGCTGCCGGAGGTACTGCCAAACCGCCCCCGCCGTGATGACGGAGGTCTTGTAGCAGCCACGAGGCACGTCGAGGATCAGGAAGGGAGTCTCCTCCATATCCAGCGTCTTCGTCAGTTCGTCGCACATCCACCGATGGGGCTGCTCCTCCAGTTGAAGGCCCCAGTAATAATTCGCGAAAAAGAAGAGGTCCCGGAGGCCCTCCTCGGCGGTGGGCGACAGTTTCCTCATCCGGCGGACTCTCCAAAGGTGATGCCTGGGATCGCGTCCACCCGCGCCGTGCCATCCCGTTCGGCCAAGCGTTCAATCGCCCACTTCTTCGCGGAGTGGACGACCGGCGCTCCCTGCGGCTTCGCTGCCTCCAGAGGCGCGGGCGGGACGACCACGGGAAGCTGCCGGTAGTCGTAGACCTGCCGCGCCTCCGTAATCTCGATCTCCACGACCTCGGAGATCGCGAACTCCCGCCGCGTCTCGCGGTAGGGATCGCGCCGGGAGGGGTAGAAAAAGACGTGGAATCCGTTCTCGATCAGACGACGAGCGCAGCCGAACTCGATGTCCGCGTCGTAGTCTTTCAGCCGCAGGCGGACATGAATGGGTGCCTCGGCCTGGGGAGCCTCGTTTGATGTCACCTCTACGGGAGGTTTCCGTGGCTTCCCCTTCGGCCATCCGCCCCGCTTCTTCGGGCTACCTGCGGTTTCTTCGGTGGTTTCCATGTCAGTCCTCATGGCAGAAGCATCGTTTCAATGTAGATGGCGCCAGCCGTCGCGAGGACATCGTCAAGTGTCTTCCCGCCTCCTGCGACGAACTGGGCCTTGACGGCGGTCGTGGCGCTGAAAGAGGGGAGGTCGTAGCCCGTCATGTTCGTGCCGCGCTCGGCCGTATCGTTTCCATAAATCGTGTTGGCCGCCGCCTTCGCGTCTGACGCCACGACGTAGTCGATGTATCCGGCTCCCGTGCGCCCGAGCGAGATGGTCAGCGTCCCCGCGAACGTCTCCGCCGTCGTGATGACGACGTAGGCGTTCGTGACGACTTCCTTTGCCCGGAGCGTACAGACCGTGATCTCGCCAGTCGCCGTGCCGATTCCGCCACCGAGGGCGAGGACCATCGCTTTCGTCCAGTCATAACGGCTGATAACCGTCTTGACGAGGCCCGCATTCGTGACCGTCATCGTGCCCGCTGTTGGCTTCGAGAGTTCCAGGTCGAGATGTCCCGTCGAACCGAGGGTCGCCCGGACCTCGCTCGACGTGATGCCGCCCGTGTAGAAGCGGATCGGAGCCGCCGCCTGCGCCGCGATGGAGATTCCACCCGTCGCGTTGGCGTTCGCGAGAAGCGCCATCGAACTCGCCTGCCGCGCCCCCGTGCCCGTGTAGTGGTCGTTGTGGAGGAGTGTATAGGCCGTGCAGTTATCGACTTGGAGCGTATTCGAGGAGCAGACGGAGTGATCGCCACCAAAGCCATCCGTGTTATAGACGACGGCTTCAAGGATGCCAGCCGTGTTGCTTTCCAGCTTCATCTGAGTCGTCGCGAGAACGCTGTCCGCCAGCATGAATCCGCCACCGGCCGCGATGTTGATGTGGCCTGTTTGGGCCGCCCCCGGCGTTGCCGCCTGAAGCGCGACTGCCCCACCGTCATTCGTGGGATCAATGGCGATGCTCAGCGTCCGGTCTGCGGAGAGATCGCCGCCGCCAGACAGGGGAAGTGTCGTGTTGATGAGCCGCGTACTCGGGACCGCACCACCGAGTCCACCGACTGCTGTGTACTGGATCGAACCGTCCTCAAACTTGTAGCCACCACCGCAGCCGTTGACAATTTCCACCGTCCCGTTTACCTGGAGCGTGCTGCCGGTGTCGCTGGTCGTGCCGATCATCACGTCGCCGGCAGGGGTGATCCGCATTCTCTCGGCCACGGTGGTCGAGCCGGTCGGCGTGGTCCCGAAGATGATCCGCGTGGCGCGGGAGGCGTCCGTGTGAGCCGAGTCGGCCAGCATGGCGATGACGCCGCTGGCGGTCGCATTCCATGTCGTCGCGCCGTACCCGAACGCCCCGATGAGCGAGAGGTAATCGTCGGACTGGACGGCCGACGGAGCCGCCATCGTGTTCCGGCCCTTGCGGAAGAGAAGCGTCGGGTAGAAGGTGTTGTCCCCGAACTGGTTGAACTCTACGACGCTCGCTCCGGCGTCGAAGCCGCAGGTCTGGATGGTCGTACCAGGGACCGTGGCGATGGGGGTCAGGATACCGACGCCGATCTTGTTCCCCCGGACGATCCCGCCCGTCACTTCGCCGAGTATCCCGCCATTTAGCTTCGGAGACTGGACCTCACCGTTGAAAAGGGAGACGGTCGTGCCAGCCGTATAGATCGCGTAGTTGTTCGTCGCGTTCGCCAACTGCGCGACGTAGAGGCCGTACTGGTTGATGACGTTGGTGGCCCCGGCTCCGGTCGTTTCGAGGACGCGGAGTCCGTACCGGGTCGTTATGGGACCGGCCCCTGCGGCGATGGATGTCGCTGCGAGGTAATGGGTGCAGTTCGTGACATTACCGCCGACGCCGTTGATGAAGACGTTGGAGGCGAGGCCGGACACACCGGCCACGGTCCCGGCCACGTGGCTCGTCGTGACGTTCGACAGGAACCCGTATCGCCCGTTCGCGTCCGCCGCGGTCGCCGTGATGTCCGTGAGCGCGCCGATGCCGTTAGATCCGGTCGCCCCGAAACTTCTGGAAATATGGAGCGGTGCAGACGGCGTGGCCGTGCCGATCCCGTGGTACTTGTTCGTGTTATCCCAGAAGAAGGTCGCGTTGTCTTCTGTGAACGCGGGACCGGCTCCTACGAAGACGACGGAGCCGGGAGTCAGAGCGGAACTGCCGCCCGTGCCGCCGTTGGCGATGTTCAGGACGCCGCCCAGAGTCAGGGTGCCCGCAATCACGATGGGGCCGCCCGTCAGGGTCAGCCCGGTCGTCCCGCCGGAGCCACTTACCGAGGTCACGGACCCTGCGCCCGAACGGTAGATTTTCCCGAACCACTGCGCCGTCGTGAGCCGGAGCCTCGAGGGGTTGAGTGAGAGCGCCATCGTCTACATCCCGTAGGTGGCGTTCGTGGTCATGCGGAGCAGATGCGGCTTTCCGATGGTCTTTTCGGTCATCGGGCCGAGGCCCGCGTAGACCCGGACATCCCCCGTGTTGGCCGTCACCTCGACCTGATAGAGACCGACGCCGGGGATCAGGTCCACGAAGTCGGACGTTGTCAGGCCGCCTGCCGTCACGTCGATGGCGTCCACGAGCGTCGGAGTCGATGTGCCGGTCACGCTCAGGGAGGCCCAGATCAGCACCGTGGCGGTGTTGGAGATGTAGACCTGTGCGACCGGCGGGTAGCCGGGGTTCATGAAGTTGCTGATGTCGAGGATCTCCGACTGGAGGCCCGTCCCCGAGGTCGAGCAGAACGTGATGGCGCTCGGATAGTCGGCTTGCAAGTTAGGCTCCTCTCATGAAACTGCGTCCGATGGTATTCGGATGGGTCTGGATGTGCATGTGCGGTCCCGTTCCATGCTCCCTTGCGTAGGCGATGGGTTTCGACGGGCGCGCCGGATCGTAGACGTACCGGCCGTTCAGATAAGCGACGAGCTGCTCCATATCGGATGCCGGCCGGTTCTTCGTCCGCACGTCCACCGCCCGCCATGCGGCGTGGACGCCCGTACCGCCAAGTGCCTTGTCTTCGTCGTCGGAACGCCAGATGCACGTGAGGATGAAGGTCCAACCGAGGAACTCGGACGCGAACCGCGCCCCGTCGAGGACAACGAGCCGCGTGAGCTTGTTCAGGCGGCCTTTCAGCCATTCCTCGGCGATCCGTTCGGTCGCGAACTCGATGGGCTCCTCGCGCCAAGTCGCCGAGGCGCCCGCCCCGCCGAACCCGGTCGTCTCGGGAGGTTTCCCGCTCACTTCAGATCCGTTCTCTTGTTTGGGGACGAATCGTGCGCCTGTCGCACGGAAAGCTGCCCCGTAAGTACGGAGAGGACGTTCGACAGCGCATTCAGCTTATCCACGATCTGTTCGTGACGGCGGTCGTAGGTCACGCGATCCAACAGGTCTTTGTGTTCCTCCGCGCCAGTTCTGTTGTGCTGCGCAAACCGCCTGTCGATGGCCGGGTTCAGCACCCAGCTCACGAATCCAGCCGTGCAGCCGACGAAGACCAGCATCCCGCCTCCGAGCCAGATAACGAACTCGATGTGCGAGGAAGAGTCCGCGGGCACCGCCGCGGTCGAGCCGAACAGCGCGAGCGCCCATCCGGCGATCACGAAGGAGGCCGCTACGAGCCGGACAGAGCGCGTACAAAACAGTCGGTACGCCTGTGACGCAATGCTGCGTGGCTCAAAGAGGTTTCTCACCGGCTCCATCACTTCGAAGTGCCTTTCAACTTATCGAACGAGCGCATCCCGGCTATCCCGAGCATGGCGAAAAGCGTGGTCGTCAGGACTTCGACGTTCAGCGTCGGGGGTTCCTTCCAACCGACGATGTTGTGGCCGAGCCAGTCGAGGACAGGCGCGAGGAAGGTCGCATAGAGCAGTCCGATAGCGCAGATCCATCCGATTGCCGGACGCCAGCGGGACACGAACTTGTCGGAGGAGCCCGCCTCGATCTCATTGATCTTCGTCTGGGCCAGCGAGAGTTTCAGTTCGTAGTCGAGTTCGGCCTGCCGGAGAGCCGCCTCCGCCTTTGCGATCTCGGCCGAGGCCGTGGCCGCGATGTTGGGGTCCGCCTTGAAGCGAGCGATGATCTCTGAAACGGAGCCGAGGACTCCCTTAATGCCACCTTCAAAAATCGAGGCAACATCAAATCCCACGGAGAGCCCCCTGCCGATGCGACTCGAGGTCGTCCGCACACGCGGAGAGAGAAAACGCTGGCACCGCCGAACCAGTTGAAATCGCGGAAAACGTCGCCTGGAGGGTAGGAGTTCTCCCGGAAACGGAGGCCAGATGGATGGATTCGGCGGCCCAGCGCGAATTCATATGGTCAGCCCCTGGCCGCCTGGATGGCCGGGAGCAGGAGAAGGACGACCGCGAGAAGTTCCATGACGTTCTCCTTTCAGCCGCCACCGGGTCCGGGCGTCGGAGGAGGTGGCGGCGTCGGCGTGTTGCAAGGGCCTACTCCGCCGGGTCCTGGCCCACATGGGGGCAGGGTCGGGGTTTGGGTAGGCGTTTCCGTGAATGTCGGTGTCGGCGTCGGGCAACCGTAGCCGCCCGGTCCCGGCCCGCCACAGGTGGGCGTCGGAGTGGCCGTCGCCGTGACCGTATGGGTGGCCGTCGATGTCATGGTAGGCGTGTACGTCGGTGTGACGGATGGCGTCCGAGTCGGCTGCGGAGTCTCGGTCGAGGTCCGGGTCGGAGTCGCCGTTGCCGTCGGAGGGACGGGCGTGCTGGTAGCCGTCAGGCTCGGCGTGACCGTCGATGTGGGCGTTGGAGTCTGCGGTGCGACCGGGTTGTTCTTCTCGGAACACCCGAACGTGAACGCCATCAAGCTCACGAGGATGAGGACCATGCCCAGCTTATCGAGTTCTAGGAACACGCTGTCTCCTGCGCGAACTCGCTGTCCGTCCCAATCGGACCCCGGTCGAAGATGGCGTCGTTTGTCGAAGGCATCTGTGACTCCTATATCGCCTGTCCGCCGCACCCGCCGATGCCCCAGAACCAGTTGCGGGCTTCCCAGGTCACGAGCGGTAGCACGTTGTCGTGATTCGCCAGCGAGATCCGGATGCGGCCCTCGGCGTAGCTCGTACTCCCGGCGGCGCACGGACAGCCGCCCGATACCCGGAAGTCGCAGCGATGCCAGTCCACGGACGGGTAATGCCCGCTCGCCGGTACGGCTGGGCAGGTCAGCGCGGCCTGCCTCCGGCCCTCGTCCATCGCGACGAGGACGAGATCCCACGGAGGAGGCTGAGTCCCGATAGGGGCGCAGGAGCCGCACCCTTCCACGGGAGACATCCCCTCACGGCACCCGAACAGGAACATCGCGGCGACCGCCATCCCGAGCAGCAGAAGTGCCGGTGCGAGAGAGGCTTTCGGGTCGAGCCAGCGGCGATACCGCATCAGTTGATGAACTCCACGATCATTCCTATGCGAACTCTGAGTAGGTGCCGTAGGCACCCTTCTGGTAGTGGGCGTCCACGGACAGGAGGATCGGGTCCACGTCGGACTCGGTTCCCGTGGAGGCGACACGTTTGATGCGGGCGATGATGATGGACGACTGCGGCACGGTCGAACTGCCCGCGATGGAGCAGATTTCCTTGACGCGGTGGACCTTGTCATCGGCCCCCTGGATCGTGTACTCGCCGTACTGGGCAGCAGATTCGGCGCCGAACGCTCCGTTGATGGCCCCGTAGGAGTAGTAGACCTCCCAGCGGACTGTCCGCCCCGCCGTTGGCTGCGACGGGAAGGTGAAGTGGGCATGGAGTTTCAGATCGCTTCCGGGTGCCATGTTGTGCGGCATTTGGATGGCGAAGTGGCCGAGGTCGTTGAGCGCGAAGGCGAGGCCAGAGATGTTCGCCGTGATGGCCGTCAGGGCTGGGGTCGTACCCCCCGTCTTGAATGCCATCGCGGGACTCATGGAGTCGTCCCACCGGAGATCGAAGGGCCATGCGGTTGTTCTGGGTAGCGTTGCCATCTATAGCTCCTTACAACTGCGCGATGGCAACGTCGGGGCCGTTCGCAATTGCCTGGAAGGTTGCCCGTAGCACGGTCTGGGCGAGAGACGACACGGCGTTGGCGTTGAGCGTGACGGCGGCGGCTCCTTCCGTGACGGTGAAGGAGCAGGTCAGGGTCGAGGCGCCGCTCGACTCGGCCAGCGTGTCGGTGCCGACGAGCGAGACGGAGGAAACGGTGTTACCCGCCGCCTTTCGGACGGAGCTGACGCGGACGCGGGAGGTGAGCGACTGGAAGTCCGCCGCGTCGTTGGCCTGGATCGTGACGAAGAACTCCGCGCTGACGGCTGAGGACGCTCCGAACGTCACCGTGGCGAGAGCGGTCGCGGCCGACTCCGTGAGCGTCGTCCAGCCGGAGGCGATGAAGTTCCGCATGGAGAGGGCGTTCTGGACGGCGGCGGCAGCACCGGGATACGTCGTCTTGATGGCGATGGCGCCACCAGCGCCGGAACCCGTGGAGCGTGATCCTTCGATCCCGAAGACGGTGCCGGGCGTATCGGCGGTCCCTGCCGCGACGCCCTGAACGGAGAGGTTCTGGGCTACGGGAGCGGCGGCGTCCGCTGCTCCGAGGTTGATGTTGGCGGCAGAGCGACGGGTCAAACAGGCGTCAACATTGTCGTCAATTGATTGCCCGTTTACCCATCCGAACTTCATGTAGTTCGCGAGGCGTAGCGCCGTAGTCGCCTGGATATTTAACGGGACCGAACCTCCCCCACCAGTTGCGTAACAAAACGATCCTGCGGCATTATAAAGTCCAGACGTACTGGCGCCCGAGAATACAATTGATGGCAGCAACGCTGATCCATCGTTGAAGATCGCTTGCGTTGCTGCTGTTCCGCCAGCGCCGTTATTCTTCAGGGTAAGAGCCGTAGCGGCGACGTGCTGCGCGTTCCCCGCAGCCTGCGGAGTCCCTACCCGGAAAATGATGTCACCGGAGGCGGCGTTACCGGTCCCCAGAGAGCCGTCTACGGTGAAGTTGACACCCGCCGTGTTGTTGTCGGTAGCGCCACGTGCCCCCTGCACGGAGAGCGTCTGGGCTACGGGCGCGGCGGCGTCTGCGGATCCGAGGTTGAGGTTGGCAGCGCCGCGCCGATGGAGGATTACGTCTGCCGCGCCACCGAGAGTGATGTCGGAACCGAAGAGGCTGAGTTGACCGTTGTAGCAGGTCAACATCTGGTTGCCGGCGATGGCAACGGACACTTGGCTGGCGCCCGACTTGAAGATGCCGGTGGTCGGATCTCCCGTATACGAAAGGCTTGGAAGAAGGGCTGTCCCATCCGCGAGTAGCGCCTGTGGAGCAGCGGTGGCTGCCGAGCCCGCGTTGTGCAGGGTAAGAGCCGTAGCGGCGACGTGCTGGTTGTTCCCGGCATTCTGCGGGGTGCCAACCTGAAAGACGAGGTTGCCGGAGGTGCCCGTGCCGGTTCCGAGGGAGCCGATGACGGTCGAGTGGACGGCGTTCGTGTTGGCGTCCACGCCTCCTCGAGCGCCCTGGAACGTGATGGTGTTGGCGACGGGAGCGGCGGCGTCCGGAGCGCCGAAGTTGAACGTGGCGGCGGCGCGGCGTTCGAACGTGAGGTCGGCGGCGGCTCCGAAGGAGATCCGGGCCGTGTCGGAGAGGATGTCCATCGCGCCGTCCGCGAGCGTGTAGGCTTCCGCGCCCGAGATGGCGAGCGAAACGATGTTCGCGCCGGACGAGTACCAGCCGAGGGTCGTGTCGGACGTGAACGTGTAGGCGGGATTCGCGGCGGCTCCATCGCCCGTCTCAACGATGGTGTCGGCCATGAGGGAGCCGACGATACCGACGCCGTTGATGTGGAAGTTGCCGACCTCCTGTACGCCGGGAGAGACGGCCTGGAGCGTGACGCCTCCGCCACCGATGGTGATGCTGGAGGTCGGGTCATACATTACGGTCGGCATCGTCGTCTCCGTCTACCAGAACTCGTAGAGGGCCTGGACGTTGGTGCCGGCCCCGGCGAATAGCTGGATCTGCTGGTTCGTCGCGCTCACGGCACCGTTGATGTGGTTGCGGAGCTGGTCGGGGTAGGGGAGCATGATCTGGGCGGGGGCGACGGGGACGACGAGCCCGTTGGTGGCGCTCGGCGTGGACCCGTCGATGGTGTAGTAGACGGTGTTCGCGGCCCCGGCCTCGACCTGGAGGGTGACGCAGCGGGGGTACTGGGTCTCGCCGGGAGCGGCGCCGGGGGAGGTCTTGACCGGGATGCCGCCGCTCGTGAGGGTGTGCAGGGTGGCGGCAGCGGCGGCGGACAGTCGGCGGTGCTGCGTCGCAATCCCGGTCGCGCCGACGTGGCCCGGAAGCGTCTGGATGGTCTGCGGCATGGTTACTCCTGTTTCCTTTTTCTTGAAGTGACGATTGGGTGGCCGTGGGTCGGCTTGTTCTGCGTCCGCCAGCCCTTGTTCATGTAGAGGAAGGGGCCGGGGCTGACGGGGGGCCGGTCATGCGTAAAGTCCTGCGTGGCGCGGATGGACGTGGGGTACGGGCAGATGATCGTCACGTTCGCCTCGGGGACGAGGTTGGTCATGGAAACGCGCCTGCAGAGGAGATAGCCGGAGGGAGGGCGGATGGGGTGGACGGGCGTCGGGGCGGCGACCTGATGCGCTCCCACCGTCAGGCCCGTCCCGGCCTGATCCCAGCAGGGCCGACCGATGAATACACGTCTTGCCCTCCTGAGCGCCGCAAGGTAGTCTTTAAAAAACGAACGTGTCAACAAATAAGAAACGGACCTTCCGACGGAAACGCTACTTCGGCTGGAGCCTGGCGTCCCAGTGCCAG
>Ga0316622_100000090_pt1 | contig 40803 bp, 37 predicted proteins | sample OWC_Aug_OW2_C1_D_FD_207646 | JGI IMG/M metagenome (GOLD analysis project Ga0316622, IMG submission 207646) | Wetland soil microbial communities from Old Woman Creek delta, Ohio, United States - OWC_Aug_OW2_C1_D5_C | ecosystem: Environmental > Terrestrial > Soil > Wetlands | place: USA: Ohio... | reverse complement strand
CTGGACGGTAGGGATGTCTTCTCGTGTGTAGCCGAACAGCTCGGTGAATTTGTTGTTGATGTATTCCACATTGCCGTCGGCGTCCGACCAGCCGATACCAACCGGAGAGGAGTCGAGGATGGCCTGCAATTGCTTGCGGCTATCCAGCAAAGCATCTTCCATTCGCCGGCGTTCGATCACTTCCGTCGTTAACAAAGTATTCTTGGCCATCAGTTCCGCGGTGCGTTCCTCGATGCCCAGGGCAAGATCCCTGTTGAGATCGGCCAGTCGCTGCTCGGCTTCGCGCTCGCGCAGGCGGTCGAGGCCGCTCCGGGCCAGCATCTGCGCCATTTGCACATAGAATGCCATGATAGGCTCGATGCGCTCTCTGGAGATGACCGGCACCTTGCGTATCGCCGCCAGATAGGTTTCCTCGTCGAAACCGCATTCTTGGGCTTGGCGGCGGAAAAACTCCATGTCGGGCGGTTCGTGCAGCAGTTGACCGAAATAAAGCGTGGCCAGTTGCCGGCCTTCTATGACGATGGGAGTGGCGTAATCCATCAAACCGTTCTTGCAGGCGTAACCGACATAGGCGCCCTCGCCGAGATGCTCCGCCAGATAGCAATTGCTTTCCAGGCAACGCACGTTACTGCAAGGATTGACTCGATGAAAATCCGTGCAGGCTTCCTGCCAGCCTATGGCGCTGATGACATTGTTGTCCGCATCGACCAGCCCGTGGAGGATGCCGGTCGCGTCGTAAAACGATTTCAGCATGCTGCGGAACGCGTCTATGTCAACCAAGTCGGTAAAGCGGTAATCCGTCGTCATATCCGGCGTTACCTAGAATACGAGCATATAATTCCCGGTAAAACCAGGATTATCATTCGGGAATCCGCAATTTTTCCGAAACCTCATTAGCAAGCTCATAAAATGCGTCCTCGGATTTCAGGTTATGAACGGCGCGCCACAGTATGGAGCGATTAAGACAGAAATGAAACCGATTGCTAACTTAACGATGTCAAATTAGCTCCGCAACTTATCCCAAGCGAACGGAGATTACACTATCTTTGCGGGAAAGCGTTTACGGAACATCAAAGCCTGGCGCGCACGAATCCTTATTTACACCGCAATCCCGACTTGCAAGGCCTCGAACCAGTCCAGGAAACGTCTGACGTCGTCACCCTTGAAAATTCGGCCGTGCTGCGGCGCCAGAATATCGATATCTAGACTTCGTACCCTTTCTATCCAGGCCCGTTTGGCTTGATTGGACGGCATCCAGCGCTGGTGAAAATAGCGCATTTTCTCGACATGGGCCTCGAAATTGTCGACGAAGATCGGCGCGCCCGGCGCTTCCAATGCCGCGCCGATGTCTCCCGAGAAAAATATCTTGGCGTGCGGGTCGTAAATATTGAAGTTGGCCGAGGAATGCAGATAATGCGCAGGCACGATTTGCAGTTCGACGCTATCCAGTTTGATCACGCCACCATTGTCGGGAATCGCCACATATTCGATGGATTCGCAACCGAAATGCCGCAGAAAGCCTTCCCACAAACCCGAGGCATGCAGCCTGGCATGAGGCAGCGCCTGATCCCAGAGCCCGAGCGATGAAATAATATCCGGGTCCTGATGAGAGGCAAACAAATCGGTAATTTCCTCGACCGGCGCATGGTGCAACACCGCCGCCAACATCGGCGCAAACAGTTCGATACCGCCGGGATCGATCAGCAGGCAACGCTTGGCGGTTCTCACCACATACTGGTTGGTATCGATGATTTTTTCCGGTTTATGCGGGTCGCGGCCGTACATGATCCACTGGTACGCTCCCTCGTAAATCTTGGTCATTTTCATGGATAAGTCTCTATTTGACTACGCGAGCCAGTTATTCGGCGGCGGTGTTGATAAGACTCAATGCACTGCGGCAGCGATGCACCTTGTCGTGAATGATTTGCGCGGCGTGATCGACGCTTTCCGCCACGGCTTGCAGACTCTGCAAATATTCGCCGGCTTGCGAGGCCTCGATCCGGGAGTTGGCGGCGATCACGCGGGCGGCCCTGGCCGGATGCATCACCTCGGTCAACTGATCCAGCAAGGTGCCGACATGGGTATCAAACTCCCGCCGGCAATCGTGCATCCTTAGCTGCGCCTGCTGAAGAGGCCAGGTCAAGGAATCGGCATAGGCGGCATCGGCCGCTAGAAGCGCTACCGTTTCAAAACGCTTGCAAGCGTCCGTGGTCCGCTGTTCATTGACCGTGACGCGATAAAGCTGCAAGGCATGTTCGTTGATCCGGTTGACCAGTGCGATGGTATCCTTGGCGAGATCGTTAATAAAATCGGTGATGGGTTGAAAGCCTCTGGCCTTTTCCCCGGCCCTGAAAGCGATAGCCTTGGCATTGGCGGCGGCCAACGAAATTTCCTTGGCCACTTCCATCACGGCACTCAATTCGGCGGCGATCGAGGCTACAGCCACAAACTGGGACTTGGTTTGGCTTTCACTCATATGATTTATCCAGGGTTCGGCATACAAATTAACGGCTGATGACGAGCTTAAGCATAACCGACAAACCGGCGCGATGCACTAACTACGGATTCCGCTAAAAATACGAATGTCCTGTAGGGGCGAATTTATTCGCCCAGGGCGATTAAAATCGCCCCTACAATGAATTGGAAAATAATTTCCAACCAAATCCTAAGGCTGATAGCGCGTAGGATCGGTCACGCCCAGGGCGCTGAATCCTGCCGCCCGCAAGCGGCAGGCATCGCAACGACCACAGGCTCGCCCCTGCTGATCCGCCGCATAGCATGATACCGTCATGCCATAATCGACACCCAACGCCAAACCTTGTTGGATGATCTCGGCCTTGCTCAAGGCAATCAGCGGCGTGTGGATCTGAATCTTATGGCCCTCGACGCCGGCCTTGGTCGCCAGATTGGCCATATCCTGAAAGGCCTTGATGAATTCGGGACGGCAATCGGGGTAGCCGGAAAAATCCACCGCATTGACGCCGATAAACACGTCGTGACTGTCCAGCACTTCCGCCCAACCCAGGGCGAAGGACAGGAATATGGTGTTGCGGGCCGGCACATAGGTCACAGGAATCCCTTGCTGGGGCGACATCGGCACCGCTATGTTCTCGTCGGTCAGGGCCGAACCGCCTATGCTGCCCAGGCCCAGCTTGACGACTTTGTGATCCAGTACACCGTAGTGTTGGGCTATTTTTTGGGCGGCTTCCAGTTCGGCATTATGGCGTTGGCCATAGTCGAAACTCAGCGCATAGCAGGAGTAGCCCTGCTGTCGGGCCAGCGCCAACACGGTAATCGAATCCAGGCCGCCGGACAGCAAAATGATCGCGGTCTTTTTTTGGCCGCCCTTATTTTCCTCGCGCATCGTTCCAAAGATATTTATGCAGTTGAATCTGAAAGCGAACCGACAATTGATCGGCCAGTATCCGGTCGGCCAGTTCCGCAGGCGACATTTCCCCCATCACCGGCGAAAACAATATTTCGCAACGTCCGGACAGATCATGCTCCTCGAGTTGCTGCTTAGCCCAACGATAATCGGCGGCATCGGCAATCACGAATTTGACCTGATCGATATTCGTCAGATATTGAATGTTTTGATAGCGGTTGCGCGCCATCTCACCCGAACTGGGCGTTTTTAAATCCATGACCTTGACGACCCGTGAGTCCACGCCGGACACATCCAGCGCGCCGCTGGTTTCCAGCGAAACCTGATAGCCCGCCTCCAGCAAACTGACCATCAAGGCATTACAGCCAGGCTGAGCCAAGGGTTCGCCGCCGGTAACGGTCACGTGGCGGGTGTTGTAGCCCTGAACCCGAACCATGATTTGTTGCAGCGTGAGTTTTTCGCCGCCGCTGAAAGCGTAAGCCGTATCGCAATAGGAACAGCGCAACGGGCAACCGGTGAGGCGAATAAAAACGGTGGGAATTCCCACCGTATTGGTTTCGCCTTGCAAGGAATAAAAGACTTCGGTAATGCGTAACAACTGATCCATTCAGCCTATCATTGCGGCATTTGCGCCAGTCTTTTCGAGGCCAAGTGCGCGGCGGTGGTGCCTGGATAACTCGTTACGACACGAGTCAGATAATCGCGGCCCTTGGCAACATTTTGCTGGTCCAATTCGATATAGCCCAGTTTCAGCAAGGCATCGGGAACTTTCGAACTGTTGGGATACTGGCTGACCACCTTGCCGAATGCGCCACGAGCCTTGTCGTATTCGCGATTCATCTTATAGGCTTCCGCCAACCAATATTGGGCATTATCCGCTGTCTCACCGGCAGGAAAGTCGGCCAACAAGGCTTCGAACATTCTTTCGGCCTGAGCGTTATGACCGTTGCGCAAGGTGTCGTAAGCGGCCTGATAGCGCTCTTTCTCGTTGCCTTGCGCGGACGGTGTCGAGGTCGCCGGCTTGGTTTCGGCAACAGGGGCAGGCGCCGCCGCGACCGGAGCCGCTTGCACGGGTGCGGCAGGCTGAGCCACTACTGGCGCCGTAGCAGCCGACGTTGCGGCTGGCTGCGGCTGAACAGGAGCAGCCTCGGCGCCGGCTTGCGGAGCTTGAGCCGCCGCCGGTGTCTGAGGTTGACCGCCGGCAGGGGTCAAGGCCTGCACGCGTCCGTCCAGATCGGAATACATATTGCTCTGCTTGCGCTCGAGGTCGGCGATGGTTTGCGCTTGCTCTTCCACCATGCCTCTCAATTGCTGCACTTCCGATTGCAACTGCTCGAGTCTGCCCAACACCTCATAGATGGCATTGTCGGCCGGCGCGGCACCTTGCTGAGCATAGTTGGCCGCGCCTTGATAACCGGAGTTATTAACCGGCAGCGCCCCTGCTTCGGTGAAAACACCGAAACAGGCGCATAGCGTTACCAGTGCGCGGTATCTCATTGATAGCCGACTTCCACGCGGCGATTCATTTGCCAAGCGGATTCACCACTGCCTGACATGGCCGGTTTTTCTTCGCCATAACTGACGATTTCCAATTGCGAGGCAGTCACGCCTTGCGAACGCATCATCCTCTCCACGGATTTGGCGCGTTGTTCGCCCAATGCAATGTTGTATTCGCTGGAACCTCTTTCATCGGCGTGACCCGCCAGGATGACGTGTTGATTGGGATGCGACGCCAAATATTGGGCGTGTGCGGCAACTACCGGCACATATTCCTGTTTGACTTGACTGCTGTCCAGTTCGAAGTAAATGGTTTGTTTTGACAGTGGATTGTTGGGATCACTGAATTCGGGGCCCAAATTGGAGCCTGAACCCGAGCTCATACCTGATCCTGAACCGAACTGACTGCCGGACATGGAGCCGTCGCTAAGACCGCTGGTCGAAGCATCGGTGCCTTGAGTTGACTCGGCCAGAGTGCCTTCTTCGTCGGTTGAACTGCAGCCGGTTGTCAGAAAAACGGCGGTCATCGCCAATGCCAAACAGGTTTTATTGAATTTCATAGTGGTTCTCCAACTTTAATTTAAGTTTTATTAAGTAACAGGATTGATAGTCTTTTATGGTGCCCAAGCCGGTTCACGCACTTCGCCTCTTTCGAAGGCCAATTTTTGCTGCATCGCGCCGTCCGTGGAAACCGCCGACAACACGGATCGACCGCCCTTATTGGCAGCAAACAAAACCATACTACCATTCGGCGCGAAGCTAGGCGATTCGTCGAGACTGCCATCGGTCAACACATTGACGGTGCGTGACGCCATATCCATTACCGCGATCTTATAGCTGCCACCATTGCCGGTGACCATGGCCAGACTTCGACCATCGGGTGAAAAACGCCCCCTGGCATTGTAATCACCCTGGAAGGTTAGGCGCGAGGCTTTGCCGCCGGTGGCGGGAATCAGATATAGCTGGGGTTTGCCGCCTTGGTCGGAGGTAAAGACGATGGAACTGCCATCCGGCGACCAGCTCGGCTCGGTATCGATAGCCAAACTATTGGTCAAACGTGTCAGACCTTTGTTAGCCAGATTCAACACATAAATATCGGGGCTGCCGTCTTTCGATAGCGTAATCGCCAGGCGACTGCCGTCCGGAGAAAATGCCGGCGCACCGTTGATGCCATGGTAAGAGGAAACGCTTTCGCGCTGACCGCTTGCCAGCGTCTGCACAAAAATTTCCGAGCGCTTGGTGTGAAAGGACACATAGGCAATCTTGGAGCCATCGGGCGACCAGGCAGGGGCCATGATAGGTTCGGGGGATTCGGCTATGGTTCTCGGATTAAAACCGTCGGCATCCGCCACCTGCAGCATATACTGTTTAGCGCCGCCTCTCGAAGCGCTGGTCACATAAGCGATGCGGGTGTTGAACGCACCTTTACGACCGGTGAGTTTTTCGTAGATCAAGTCGCTGATGTGGTGCGCCGCGCGGCGTAATTCATTGCCACCAACAGTCAACTTGTAGCCCATCAACAACTGGCCGTTCTGAACGTTGAACAAATGAAACTGGATGTTATAGCTGCCGCCGTTGCCGACAACCTGGCCGATGACCATATAATCCTGACCCAGCACCTGCCAATCCTTGAAATTAATGCGCTCGGGTTCACTGGGCTTGGTCAACATGTCATCCTCGGCCAGGGTTTTAAAAAAACCACTGCCGCCTAAATCGGAACTCACCACATCGGAAATTTTGACATTGCCAATTGAACCCTGTTGAGCAAACGGCACGATGGCAATCGGCACGGCGGTTTGCGAGCCCTTGGTGATTTCGATGGTCAACCCTTCAGCCTGAGCCACCGACAGCACTGCAGACATTAAGCCGACGAGTAAAATTCTTATTACTAAGATCATTCTATTATTTCCGGTTTCGATTATTCGGGTTTAAATACAAACGTAAAAACTCTAAATGCCTGGTTGAACAACACCTTGTCCTCCGGCACCGGCAACGGGGAAGCCTTTCTTACCGCGTTTTCAGCCGAGCGGTCGAAAATCGCGTCGCCACTGCTGCTGACCACCACGGCTTCCATCACATCGCCACTGGGCAACAATTTTACCTGAATTGTACATTTTAAGCCTTGCGTCGCGCTGATTGGACGCGTCCAGGCACCGTTAACCCTATTTTTTATCAAGGCCGCGACCCTATCTCTCTCGGCAACCGCGGCAGCTTGTCTTTCCTGTTCGGCTTTGGCATCGGCAGCCGCTTTTGCCGCAGCCTCGGCAGCCTGCCTTTCCTGTTCGGCCTTGGCTCTGGCGTCCGCTTCGGCTCGAGCTTTTGCTTCGGCGTCCGCCCTAGCCTTCGCTTCGGCTTTAGCCTTGGCTTCGGCCTCCTGCTTGGCTTTCGCCTCGGCATCCGCTTTGGCCTTTGCCTCTGCCCTGACCTTGGCTTCCGCTTCGGCCCTAGCCTTGGCTTCGGCTGCCTTTATCTCGGCTTCTGCTTTGGCCTTGGCATCCGCCTTGGCCTTAGCGTCGGCCTCGGCACGCGCTTGAGCATCGGCTTTCGCCTTGGCATCGGCCTCTGCTCGTGCCTTAGCCTTGGCGTCGGCTTGTTTTTCCACTTCCAGCCGTTTGGCTTCCTCGGCTTTTTGTTCCTGTAGTTTTTTTTGCTGCTCCGCGGCTTTCTTTTCCTGCTCCAGCTTCTTGGCTTCCAATTCTTTTTGCTGTTTTAGCAGCGCTTCTTCGGCCTGCTTCTGTTCCTTGATTTTCGCTTCTCGCTCCGCTTCTTGCTGCTTTTGTTTTTCCAGCTGCTTCTGTTTCTCGGCTTCCTTTTGTTTTTCCGCTACTTCCTTTTGCTTCTCCAGCTCTAGCTGTTTCTGTTTTTCGGCGACTTCCTTGGCTTTTTTCTCTTCCAGAGCCCGCCTTTCCTTGGCCTCCTCCAGCTTTTTTTCCTCTTCCTTGCGCTTGGCCTCGAGTTGCTCCTGCATTTTCCTTTCTTCCAAGGCCTCTTGCCTGCGCTTCTCCGCGGCTTCCTGGATTTTCTGTTCCTCTAGCACACGTTGTTTTTTAGCTTGTTGCAAGGCCTGCTCTTCGGCTTTCCTGGCGTTTTCCAATTGCTCCTGATGCTGTTGTTCGGCTTGAAGTTTTTTTTCTTCGTTCTGTTTCAAGCGCTGGGCTTCGGCGTCGATTTCCGAACCATCCAGCACGGTGGCTTCGATAATATCCGCCGGCGGCGCGGTTTGAGCGGTATCGCTGTCGGTCAAGAAGCTGATGCTGAACGCCAGCACGATCAGAATATGTAAAGCAATCGCCAATACAAGCGAGGGTTTGAGGTTTCTCATGGCGTCGTCGTTATTTGCTGTCCGGCGGAGGCGCGGTCATCAGGCCGACCTTGGGTGCTCCGGTTTTCTTCAATTCAACCATCACCTTGACGATACTGCCGTAATCGACTTCGTGGTCGCCGCGCACATAGAGCTGCGCCTTGGGATTGTTTCTGAATACCGCCGCGACGCGGGTCTTGACGGTGTCGACATCGACCGGCACATCGGCCTCTTCATCGCCGTTGCCGATGTCTACATACAAACTGCCGTCTTTCTTGATCGAAACAATGACCGGCACCTGATCCTGCAGATCGACCGACTCGGCCTCGGCTTGCGGCAACTCGACATCGACCCCGGTCTGAACCAGGGGCGCCGTGATCATGAATATCATCAATAGCACGAAGGTAACGTCGATATACGGTACGACATTGATTTCAGCCATTACCCCGCGCTTTTTACGCGATCTGCGATTACTGCCACCTACGTTCATTTGCTGTGCGCCTGTCTTTGCAAGAGAACCACGAATTCGTCGACGAATAGCTCATAACGGCCGGCCAGCCTATCCAAGCGAGTCGAGAAGCGGTTGTAGGCAATCACCGCCGGAATCGCCGCAAACAAGCCGATCGCTGTGGCAATCAAGGCTTCGGAAATACCGGGAGCGACGTTGGCCAAGGTGGCATTCTTGATCTCGCCCAAGGCCCGGAACGAATTCATGATACCCCATACGGTACCGAACAGGCCGATGTAGGGACTGGTCGAGCCAACGGTCGCCAGAAAAGGCAAGGTTTCATCCAGTCTATCCAGTTCCCGCGCCAGTTCGATGCGCATGGCCCGTTGCGCGCTTTCCACCTGGATCGCCGGCTCGACATCGCCTTTCTGCCGCATCCGGGCAAACTCCCGGTAACCGGCTAAAAATATTTTTTCGATGCCCTCCGGCTCGAAACGATCACTGGACATTTTTTTATACAGTTCCGCCAATCCCAGGCCCGACCAGAATTCATCTTCAAAATCGTCTGTAATCTCAATGGCCTTGCTGAGTTCCTTGCGTTTGGAAAAGATGAAAGTCCAAGAAGCAACCGACGCCGACAGCAGTATGAACATAACAAACTGAACGACGACGCTGGCTTCTTTGACCAGGGTCAGGATGGATAAATCGGTATTCATTGGGCTAAATGTTCCAAAATTTCAAAGGGAATAAGTTTGGGTTTCATGCTTTGCGCATCGAGGCAGGCGATGCGTATCGTTCCATTACATAACACATCTTGTTGGCGAGTGATGGATTGCTCGAAAGTAAAGTTGGTTTTTTTGTTTTCAATGATCTTGGCACTAACATTAAGCTGTTCGTTAAAACGAGCCGGTTTTAAATAATCAATATTCACCGAACGGACCACAAAAATCACATTTTGTTCGGCAATTAACCGATCCTGCTCGAAGCCGTAACTACGCAACATTTCGGTTCTTGCGCGTTCGAAAAACTTCAGATAATTGGCGTAAAACACCACACCGCCGGCATCGGTATCCTCGTAATAAACCCGGATTGGCCAATTAAATTCTTTCATTCGTCTCTTAACGAATTATTAACTATCAAAAATGTCATCGGTGCCAGGCGGTTGTTTAGGCGCCTGCAAGCCGAAGTGGCTATATGCCTTGTGCGTCACCACCCGGCCGCGCGGCGTGCGCATGATAAAACCTTGCTGAAGCAAATAAGGTTCCAGCACATCCTCGACCGTACCGCGCTCCTCGCTGATGACCGCAGCCAAAGTATCCAAACCAACGGGACCGCCCTGAAAATGCTCTATCATCGCCATCAGCAATTTTCGGTCCAGCATATCGAAGCCGTGTTGGTCTATATTCAGCATAGCCAAGGCCTGCTGGGCAATATCACGTGTCACGGTGCCGTCACCCTTAACCTCGGCAAAATCGCGTACCCGGCGCAGCAAACGGTTGGCTATTCTTGGTGTTCCCCGCGACCGGCAGGCTATTTCATCCGCGCCGCCGCTATCCATGCCTATACCAAGCATCCTCGCGGAACGCGAAACTATGCTTGCCAATTCTTCGACGCTGTAAAATTCGAGGCGTTGGACGATACCAAAACGGTCGCGCAACGGAGAGGTCAGCAGCCCCGCTCTCGTGGTTGCACCTATCAAGGTGAAGGGCGGCAAATCCAGTTTGATCGACCGGGCGGCGGGGCCTTCGCCTATTATAATATCAATTTGATAGTCTTCCATAGCCGGATACAGCACCTCTTCGACCGCCGGGCTGAGCCTATGGATTTCGTCGATGAACAGCACGTCGTGAGCCTGCAAATTGGTCAGCAACGCGGCCAGATCGCCGGCCTTATCCAGCACCGGACCTGAGGTCTGGCGGATATTGACATTCATTTCCGTGGCGACGATATTGGCCAGCGTAGTCTTACCCAATCCAGGCGGACCGAAGATCAGCACATGATCCAGGGCTTCCGAACGGGTTACCGCGGCCTGAATAAAAATCTCCATCTGCAGCCGCAGCTCTTTTTGGCCGACATAATCCTTTAGCCGTTTCGGCCGAATCGCCCTGTCCTGGCGCTCTTCGTCGTTATTTCCCTGCGCAGTGACCACACGGTCGCTTTCAATCATTTAATCGTCCCCCGCAAGGCCAGACGTATGATGTCTTCGCAGCTTTTATCCTCAACAGAGATAGCTTGCACCATTCGCGTCGCATCCTGCGGCTTGTAACCCAAGGCGCACAGAGCACTCACGGCTTCCTGCTTGGGGCTGCCCGTCATGCTTAGCGAAGCGCCGGAAACTGGCTTTTGCGTCGATATGCCGCTTAATTCCGGAAGCCGGCCACGCATTTCAATAATCAAACGTTCGGCGGTTTTTTGTCCGACACCGGGCAAGCGCACCAAGCCTTTGACATCGTTATCATCCACGCAACGATAAAATTCTTCGGTGCTTTGCCCGGACAATATCGTCAACGCCAGTTTGGGACCCACGCCATTAACCTTGATCAAGGTCCTGAACAACATACGTTCGTTTTCCGTGGCAAAACCGAACAGGATATGAGCATCTTCGCGCACTACTAGATGCGTATGTAACTTGACTTCCTGGCCCAGCGCCGGCAGGTCATAAAAGGTGTTCATCGGCGCTTCCACTTCATAGCCGACCCCCTGCACATCCAGCAACAATTGTGGTGGCGATTTGTGGATCAGTACGCCGCGTAAAAATCCAATCACGATAGAGCCTGCTGCAAACGTTTGGCGGTTTCCTGGTAATGACAATGGCAAAGACTGATGGCCAGCGCATCGCTGGCATCGATCTGCATTTCCCCCTGGATGCTTAACAAGATTTTCACCATATGTTGGACTTGGCTCTTTTCGGCGCTGCCTTTTCCTACCAACGCCTGTTTAACCTGACGGGCGGCGTATTCAAAGACGGGAAGCTCTTGATTCATGGTTGCGCAGATCGCCGCACCGCGCGCCTGGCCCAACTTCAAGGCCGAATCCGCATTCTTGTGCATAAAGACTTGCTCTATGGCCATTTGCTGAGGTTTATACAAGGCAATAACCTCCGTGACACCATCAAAAATCTGTTTGAGACGTTCCGGAAATTCTTGGGATTGCACTCTGATGCAGCCGCTGGCTACATAGCGCAGACCGCGAGGCGTCGACTCCACTACACCGTAACCTGTAATGCGCGAACCGGGGTCTATGCCTAATATTCTCGTCAACCGTGTATTAATAGTAATATGTCAGTTTAAGGTTTAGGCTTCGCCTAGCGCGGTCATGATGTCGTCGCTAATGTCGGCATTGGAATACACGTCCTGCACATCGTCCAGATCTTCAAGCCTGTCGATCAGTCTCATCATTTTTTCCGCCGCCTCGGCATCCAGTTCGGTTTTGACGTCGGCATGCATAGTCACTTCGGCATTTTCCGGCTCGAAACCGGCGGCGACCATCGCTTCCTTGACGGTCAAATAATCTTCCGGGGTGGTAAACACGTCGATGGAACCATCGTCATTAGTCACGACATCCTCGGCTCCGGCCTCCATAGCCGCCTCCATCACCCCATCCTCGTCGGCATCGCTGGAATAGCTGATAATGCCGGCCTTACGGAACAGGTAAGCCACCGAACCGTCGGTACCCAAATTGCCGCCGGCCTTGGAGAAGGCATGGCGCACATCGGCCACGGTGCGATTGCGATTATCGGTCAAGCAATTCACCATCACCGCCGTACCACCCGGGCCGTAACCTTCGTAACGGACTTCTTCGTAGACCACGCCGTCGACCGCGCCTATGGCTTTTTTGATGGTGTTATCGATCGTGTCGCGCTTCATGTTTGCGCCCAGCGCCTTATCGATGGCGGTACGCAAACTCGGATTATTGGACGGATCGCCGCCACCCGATCCCTTTGCGGCGACGCTGATTTCACGGATCAGCTTGGTAAAAATCTTGCCACGTTTTGCGTCCTGTGCGCCCTTACGATGCTTGATGTTAGCCCACTTGCTATGCCCTGCCATTGTATCTCTCTGAAACTCTTAAAAATTAGCGGATTTTAACATCGTAGCGCCGACATATCGACCCTTGCCTACAACACATAAGGCAGGATAGCAGTTAACGACGGCTCGGTAACGTAACAATCGGCCTGCTCTTGAACCAACGGCCTTTTGACCACGCCGCCAAAACCTATCATGAATGCCCCGGCCAGCTTGGCTTCAAGATCAGTCTTTCCGTCGCCCACCATGACCACCGAGGAATTGGTCAGTCTGATTTTCCGGCAAACTCTGGCCTTTCCGCCACTCACTGCCAACGGCGACTGCCTAGCAAAATCCTGATACTGTCCGTCCGCATCGAAAATCACATCGACCGCATGCACATGATCCTCGGGAATAGCCAGGCGATCGGCCAATGGCAGGATGGCTTGCCTCAAACCACCGCTAATTATGTGTATCTGTTTATGATTGGCTTGCAGGGTTTTGATGGTATCGGCGACGCCGTCAACCATTTCATCAATATACAATTCAGCCAGCCAGGCTATTGCCGCCTTATCCGGCTTGATCAGTTCCATTCGGTTGGCATAGACCTCTTCCAACGCCAATTCTCCATTCATCGCCGCATCGGTCAGAGCCGCCACTTGCTCGAACAATCCATTACGCCGAGCCAACTCATCTATGCCTTCTATCCTGCTTAATGTGCTATCACAATCAAAGCAAACCACGTCAAAACTCATAATACGATGATCCTTGCCGAATGGACCGCCGGCACTTCGCATATCGCCTTAAGCAGCGTGTCGTTTAGGGGTTCGGATACACTGATCACCATCATCGCCGACTGCTGTTCATCGGCGATACTGACCTGCATACGGGTAATGTTGATATTGGACGCCCCCAGGATGGAGCTGATCGCCGCGATCACGCCCGGCTTGTCATCGTGCCGGGTGATCAACAACACACCTTCCGGCACCACTTCGATTTCAAAATGATTGATGCTGACCAACCTCGGATGATGATCGCCCAATAATGTACCTGCCAAACAGATAGCCTTATCCGTGCAATGTCCGGTGATTTTGATCAAGGATTGATAACCTTCGGATTCTTCGGTCTGGGATTCGATCAGAGTAATGCCTTGGCGCTTGGCAATGTTTTCGACATTAACCCGGTTGACCGGCGTATCAAACTGTCCGGCCAACAAGCCCACCATCGCTTCCGTGGAAATAGGCCGGATTTTCGCCTGCGCGGCCTTTCCGAATACCGCAACCTCCAGCTTTTCGATCGGCTGATCGATCAATCCCACCAATACCTTACCGAGAATATGGGCAAGATTCATAAAAGGCTGGGCCTTTTTCAACTCATCGGCCGACAATCTGGGCAGATTCAAGGCATTGATGGCTTCACCAGTCTGCAGATATCTCACTACCTGACGCGCAATCTCCACGCTCACGGCAACCTGCGCCTCCTTGGTCGAAGCGCCCAGATGCGGAGTGAAGACGATATTGTCCAGACTTAACAACGGCGAATCTTTTGGTGGTTCGTGTTCGTATACATCCAGCGCAGCGCCGGCGATGCGCCCTTCCTTCAGGGCATCATATAGCGCGGCTTCGTCAACCAAACCACCGCGAGCGCAGTTGATCAAACGCGCCGACTTTTTCATCATCGCCAGCTGCTCGCGGCCGATGATATTGCGGGTCTTTTCCAGCAACGGACAGTGCAGGGTCAGGTAATCAGCCTGTTTCAGCAAGGTTTCAAGATCGACCATTTCCGCGCCGTGCTCGGCAAATATATCGGGCGCCACAAACGGATCATGGGCGATCACACGCATGCCCAAGCCATTACCGCGCTGAGCGACTATTCGCCCTATCGTGCCGAAACCCAGGATAGCCAGCGTCTTATGGGTAATTTCCGCCCCCGTCAATTTGGAGCGCTCCCACTTGCCTTCTCTGACCGATTGATTGGCTACCGGCAAATTGCGGCTCAACGAAAAAATATGCGCGATAGCCAATTCGGCCGTGGTAGTAGCATTGGCATCCGGGGTGTTCATGACAATGATACCTTGCTCCATGGCCACATCGAGATCGACATTGTCGACGCCGATGCCGGCTCGGCCGACCACTTTCAGATTTTTGGCTGCTTTTAAAACCCTGCCGGTCACTTGTGTATCGCTACGAATCAGCAAGGCATCGTATTCTGGAATAATCTCGCACAAGGCATCTTCGTTTAAACCGGTTTGAATGTGGATCTGAATGCCATCCTGTTCATTCAAAAAATTAATGCCATCTTCTGCAAGCTTGTCGGAAATCAGTATCTTTTTCATCATCAGGACTGAGTTTATTGGCTAAGGCTAGCATTCTAGCAGCTTTGCTATAATCGCCGTAACTTGCGTCCCAGTCGATCAGTCGGAATATTTATTAGGCATGAATCCAAAACAAAAACTCGGCCTTTTTTTGGCTGCCGGCTTGCTGGCCTTTGGCTTTGCGTGGTATTTACAAACCCAAATACCATCCGTAGCGCCCGATGCGACATTTAAGACCATCAAAGGCGAATCTATTGCACTAGCCGATTTAAAAGGCAAGCCGGTACTCGTGACATTTTGGGCGACCGATTGTCCAGCCTGCATAGAAGAAATCCCACATTTGATTAGCCTGCACCAACAATTCAGCTCGCGGGATTTAACCATCGTCGCAGTCGCCATGGACTATGATCCGCCGAATCATGTGCTGGCAATGGCCGAAGCCAAGCAGATACCCTATGCTATTGCCCTCGACCCAACGGCAGATCTCGCAAAAGCCTTCGGCAATGTCCAGTTGACTCCCACTTCATTTCTGATTAATAGGAATGGGATGATAGTCATGCAAAAAGTTGGCGCATTCGACCTGCCTAGCCTGCAAGAGCAGCTGAAAAACATGTAACACGGGATCGCCTGGCTCAGCGATCCAGCCAATCTCTCTGGCATTTTCAAAGCGCAAAAAAAAGCCCGCTCATGTTGGAACGGGCTTTTTGTGATAAGAGCTTGGCGATGTCCTACTTTCACATGGCAACCTGCCACACTATCATCGGCGCTAAGCGGTTTCACTTCCGAGTTCGGGATGGGATCGGGTGGTTCACGCTCGCTATGTTCACCAAGCAAACTGGTTTGGTTGGATTTGTTATCCAACCGTCATGCAACAGGTTAGGTTCATGCCTCATTTGGCTTTGTTCCTTTAGGCCTTTCTCTCGCGTGTTCACTTTCTGATGGGTGTTCACGACGGTTTTTGCCTTTGACCTGCCTTTCATGGAAATCTGTATCGAGTTTGTCGTTCTCTTGCGTTATCAGCTATTGTCGTCTGACCTTACCCAAACGCATTGGGTGTTATATGGTCAAGCCTCACGGGCAATTAGTACACGTTAGCTACGCCCATTACTGGACTTCCACACCGTGCCTATCAACGTCGTAGTCTCCGACGGCCCTTCAGGGGACTTTAAGTCCCAGTGAGATCTCATCTTGGGAGGGGCTTCCCGCTTAGATGCTTTCAGCGGTTATCCTGTCCGAACGTGGCTACCCGGCAATGCCATTGGCATGACAACCGGAACACCAGAGGTTCGTCCACTTCGGTCCTCTCGTACTAGAAGCAGCTTCCCTCAAATCTCAAACGCCCACGGCAGATAGGGACCGAACTGTCTCACGACGTTCTGAACCCAGCTCGCGTACCACTTTAAATGGCGAACAGCCATACCCTTGGGACCTGCTTCAGCCCCAGGATGTGATGAGCCGACATCGAGGTGCCAAACACCGCCGTCGATATGAACTCTTGGGCGGTATCAGCCTGTTATCCCCGGCGTACCTTTTATCCGTTGAGCGATGGCCCTTCCATACAGAACCACCGGATCACTAAGACCTACTTTCGTACCTGCTCGACTTGTCCGTCTCGCAGTCAAGCACCCTTATGCCTTTGCACTCATTGCCTGATTTCCGACCAGGCTGAGGGTACCTTCGTGCTCCTCCGTTACTCTTTAGGAGGAGACCGCCCCAGTCAAACTACCCACCAGACACTGTCCCCAATCCAGATAATGGACCTAGGTTAGAACTCCAAACATACCAGGGTGGTATTTCAAGGTTGGCTCCACGAGAACTGGCGTTCCCGCTTCAAAGCCTCCCACCTATCCTACACAAGTAGGTTCAAAGTCCAGTGTCAAGCTATAGTAAAGGTGCACGGGGTCTTTCCGTCTAGCCGCGGGTACACTGCATCTTCACAGCGATTTCAATTTCACTGAGTCCCAGGTGGAGACAGTGTGGCCATCGTTACGCCATTCGTGCAGGTCGGAACTTACCCGACAAGGAATTTCGCTACCTTAGGACCGTTATAGTTACGGCCGCCGTTTACTGGGGCTTCGATCAAGAGCTTCTCCGAAGATAACCCCATCAATTAACCTTCCAGCACCGGGCAGGCGTCACACCCTATACGTCCACTTTCGTGTTTGCAGAGTGCTATGTTTTTGCTAAACAGTCGCAGCCACCGATTTTTTGCAACCCCCTTCCGCTCCAAGAGCAAGTCTCTTCACGTAATGAGGGCATACCTTCTCCCGAAGTTACGGTATCATTTTGCCTAGTTCCTTCACCTGGGTTCTCTCAAGCGCCTTAGAATTTTCATCCCACCCACCTGTGTCGGTTTAGGGTACGGCCACTAGTAACCTGAAGCTTAGAGGTTTTTCCTGGAAGCAGGGCATCTATCACTTCGCTGTTCTTTCGAACCGCTCGTCATCACGTCTCGGCATAGAGCATCCCGGATTTGCCTAAGATGCATGCCTACCTGCTTAAACGGCCACTTCCAACCGACCGCTGATATAGCCTTCTCCGTCACCCCATCGCAGTTACTACTGGTACAGGAATATTAACCTGTTTTCCATCGACTACGCCTTTCGGCCTCGCCTTAGGTGCCGACTAACCCTGCGTCGATTAACGTTGCGCAGGAAACCTTGGGTTTACGGCGAGAGGGTTTTTCACCCTCTTTATCGTTACTTATGTCAGCATTCGCACTTCCGATACCTCCAGCCCACTTCTCAATGAACCTTCGCAGGCGTACGGAACGCTCCTCTACCACTCACGCATAGCGTGAATCCGTAGCTTCGGTACTATGCTTAGCCCCGGTAAATCTTCCGCGCAGACCGACTCGACCAGTGAGCTATTACGCTTTCTTTAAAGGATGGCTGCTTCTAAGCCAACCTCCTGGCTGTCTGTGCCTTTCCACATCGTTTCCCACTGAGCATAGATTTGGGGACCTTAGCTGACGGTCTGGGCTGTTTCCCTTTTCACGACGGACCTTATCACCCGCCGTGTGTCTCCCGTGCTGAAACTTGCTGGTATTCGGAGTTTGCATCGGGTTGGTAAGTCGGGATGACCCCCTAGCCGAAACAGTGCTCTACCCCCAGCAGTTATACACGAGGCGCTACCTAAATAGCTTTCGAGGAGAACCAGCTATCTCCGAGCTTGATTAGCCTTTCACTCCGATCCACAGCTCATCCCCGTCTTTTTCAACAGACGTGGGTTCGGCCCTCCAGTTAGTATTACCCAACCTTCAGCCTGGCCATGGATAGATCGCCCGGTTTCGGGTCTACACCTTGCGACTAAACGCCCTATTAAGACTCGGTTTCCCTACGCCTCCCCTATTCGGTTAAGCTTGCCACAAAATGTAAGTCGCTGACCCATTATACAAAAGGTACGCAGTCACGGAACAAGTCCGCTCCTACTGCTTGTACGCATACGGTTTCAGGTTCTATTTCACTCCGCTCTCCGCGGTTCTTTTCGCCTTTCCCTCACGGTACTAGTTCACTATCGGTCAGTAAGGAGTATTTAGCCTTGGAGGATGGTCCCCCCATGTTCAGTCAAAGTTTCACGTGCTCCGACCTACTCGATTTCACTAAAGAGACATTTTCGTGTACGGGGCTATCACCCTGTATCGCCGGACTTTCCAGACCGTTCCACTAACATTTCTCTAGCTTAAGGGCTAGTCCCCGTTCGCTCGCCACTACTTAGGGAATCTCGGTTGATTTCTTTTCCTCCGGGTACTTAGATGTTTCAGTTCTCCGGGTTCGCTTCAGTGAGCTATGTATTCACTCAAAGATGACGTGCTTATGCACGCCGGGTTTCCCCATTCGGACATCTCTGGATCACAGCCAGTTTGCAGGCTCCCCAAAGCTTTTCGCATGCTACAACGTCCTTCATCGCCTCTTACTGCCTAGGCATTCACCGTATGCGCTTATTCACTTGACCATATAACCCGAATACGTCTGCTTTCACTTCGTGCCTGATTTTCATCACACATTCAGATTGGCTTACTATTTAAGTTATTTGTCAGCTGACATTTTCGCTGATTTTTTCTGCTTGAGAACGACATGCTGTTTTTCACGTTGATCTTCGGTCTTTCGACTTTGGACCTTCGTTTAAAACCGCAACTCGTTTCAGTTTCGATCGTTTCCGATCGTTACTATAGTTACAGACTTCCATATTGTTAAAGAGCTATTGGTACGAATACCAATGCTATAAAGTCTTTATCCTTACCTTAAGAATAAAACCCTATAGCGTTGATGTTCTGACTCATATCAAACTAGACGACACGTTTACTCTCACCGTTAATACCGCTTGTGTATTGATGGTGGAGCCAGGGAGGATCGAACTCCCGACCTCCTGCGTGCAAGGCAGGCGCTCTCCCAGCTGAGCTATGGCCCCGAATTGACTAAAGACTTTCGCCTTTTCGTTAGTTGGTGGGTCTGGGAGGATTTGAACCTCCGACCTCACCCTTATCAGGGGTGCGCTCTAACCAACTGAGCTACAGACCCAGGTGCGTCTTTCAATCGAAATAATTTGTTGTGGATACGTATAACGTATGTTCTGTCTTTGTAAGGAGGTGATCCAGCCCCAGGTTCCCCTAGGGCTACCTTGTTACGACTTCACCCCAGTCATGAATCACAAAGTGGTAAGCGCCCTCCGCGAACGGTTAAACTACCTACTTCTTTTGCAACCCACTCCCATGGTGTGACGGGCGGTGTGTACAAGGCCCGGGAACGTATTCACCGCGGCATTCTGATCCGCGATTACTAGCGATTCCGACTTCATGCAGTCGAGTTGCAGACTGCAATCCGGACTACGACCGGCTTTTTGGGATTCGCTTACTCTCGCGAGTTCGCAGCCCTCTGTACCGGCCATTGTAGCACGTGTGTAGCCCTACCCATAAGGGCCATGATGACTTGACGTCGTCCCCACCTTCCTCCGGTTTATCACCGGCAGTCTCCCTAGAGTTCCCGGCATTACCCGCTGGCAACTAAGGATAAGGGTTGCGCTCGTTACGGGACTTAACCCAACATCTCACGACACGAGCTGACGACAGCCATGCAGCACCTGTGTTCGAGTTCCCGAAGGCACTCTCTCATCTCTGAAAGATTCTCGACATGTCAAGGGTAGGTAAGGTTCTTCGCGTTGCATCGAATTAAACCACATGCTCCACCGCTTGTGCGGGCCCCCGTCAATTCATTTGAGTTTTAGCCTTGCGGCCGTACTCCCCAGGCGGTCAACTTAATACGTTAGCTCCACCACTAAGTTCTTTAAGAACCCAACGGTTAGTTGACATCGTTTACGGCGTGGACTACCAGGGTATCTAATCCTGTTTGCTACCCACGCTTTCGTACCTCAGCGTCAGTTTTAGTCCAGGGAGCCGCCTTCGCCACTGGTGTTCCTTCAGATCTCTACGCATTTCACCGCTACACCTGAAATTCCACTCCCCTCTACTAAACTCTAGCCTGCCAGTATCAAATGCAGTTCCCAGGTTAAGCCCAGGGCTTTCACATCTGACTGAACAAGCCGCCTACGCACGCTTTACGCCCAGTAATTCCGATTAACGCTTGCACCCTCCGTATTACCGCGGCTGCTGGCACGGAGTTAGCCGGTGCTTCTTGTATGGGTAATGTCAGTCTACCGGGTATTAACCGGCAGGTATTCCTTCCCATTGAAAGTGCTTTACAACCCTCAGGCCTTCTTCACACACGCGGTATTGCTGGATCAGGCTTTCGCCCATTGTCCAATATTCCCCACTGCTGCCTCCCGTAGGAGTCTGGGCCGTGTCTCAGTCCCAGTGTGGCTGATCATCCTCTCAGACCAGCTATGGATCGTCGCCTTGGTAGGCCTTTACCCTACCAACTAGCTAATCCAACATAGGCTCATCTTATAGCGCCAGGCCCGAAGGTCCCCAGCTTTCACCCGTAGGTCGTATGCGGTATTAGCGTGAGTTTCCCCACGTTATCCCCCACTACAAGGCAGATTCCTATGCATTACTCACCCGTCCGCCACTCGTCGGCTCCCGAAGGACCGTTACCGTTCGACTTGCATGTGTTAAGCATACCGCCAGCGTTCAATCTGAGCCATGATCAAACTCTTCAGTTTAATTTTAACTTGTTACTAAATAAGATTAGCAACCAATCTTGGCTCGACTACAGAACATCGATTCTTGCGAATTGACGTGGATTCTGTGTCGACTATTTCTAACAGAAACAGTTCGTTACACATACCCACACAAATTATTTCGATTCATTTTGTTAAAGAGCCAAGGACTATCAATCCGTCCTGTTGAGCCGATGCATTCTACAGCATTTTCAGCTTTCGTCAAATCTTTTTTCTCGAAGCCCCGATTCAAACCACCGAACCGAAACAATCAAAACCACAACAAAGACCAACAACCAGCAAACCAAAAATGCAAAAAATCGCATCAATTCACTTCCGAAGCCAACCGACCTAAGTCCCGTCAACCCCGAAGAGCCGTGCATTCTACATCAACTAAAACCTTAGTCAAGAATTAATTCAATGCGGGCAAACTTTCTTTTACCCACCTGATACACATGCTTGGCTGGAGCCAGAATCATACTCCTCGGCTCTTCCAGTTTTTCACCATCTATCTTCACTGCGCCTTGCTTAACCATACGCATGGCTTCCGAGGTGCTATCCACCAGACCGGCCGCTTTCAAGACATTGGCTATACCAAGACCATGGGCATCGACCTTTATCTGAATCTCTTCCATATCGTCAGGAAGCGCACCGCGCTGGAATCTGGCCTCAAAACTTTCGAGCGCAGTTCTCGCCGCCTGCTCACCATGAAACCTTGCAACAATTTCCTGCCCGAGACCGACTTTGTAATTTCTGGGATTAGCTCCAGCCAAGCACTCCTGTCTCCAGCTTTCGATTTCAGCCATCGGCTTGAAACTCAATAGCTCGAAATAGCGCCACATCAACTCATCCGAAATCGACATAATCTTGCCGAACATATCATCCGGCGCATCGGCGATGCCTATATAGTTATTGAGGGACTTGGACATCTTCTGCACGCCGTCCAAGCCTTCCAGAATTGGCATTGTCAAGACCACCTGCGGTTTTTGGCCATTCATCTCCTGCAAATGCCGCCCCATCAACAAATTGAATTTCTGATCAGTCCCGCCCAGCTCGACATCGGCTTTCATCACCACCGAATCGTGACCCTGAATAAGCGGATATAAAAACTCGTGAATGGCGATCGGCTGCCCGCCCTTGTAGCGCTTATGAAAATCGTCGCGTTCCAACATCCTGGCGACGGTATGCTTGGCGGCAAGTTGGATCATCTCGGCGCTGGACATCGCCCCCATCCATTCCGAATTAAATTTGACCGCGGTTTTATCCGGATCGAGAATCTTGAACACCTGCTCCTGATAGGTCTTGGCGTTTTCTATTACATCTTCCCGACTCAAGGGCTTACGTGTGACATTCTTGCCGGTCGGATCGCCTATCATCGCTGTAAAATCGCCGATCAGGAACTGAACGTTGTGCCCCGCGTCTTGGAACTGCTTGAGCTTATTGATAAGGACCGTGTGCCCCAAATGCAAATCCGGCGCCGTTGGATCGAATCCCGCCTTAATGGTGAGCGGCCTATTTTCTTCCAGCTTTTTGATCAAATCCAATTCAAGCAAAATTTCATCAGCGCCGTAACGCAGCTGCGCCAAGGTTTCTTGTAACAATTTCTTCTCCCGTGAGCCTAAATTTTGGCGGACATTATATGTTAATGCTCACCGTTATCAGGAGAAAAATCCCTTTTAGTTGGCCTAATCCACCAAAATTGCCTACAATAAACCGCTAGACAAACAATGAAGTGTGATTACTGTGAAGAACAGAATACTCAAGTCGGTGCTGTTAGGCGCCTGCACCGTTGTTGCCGCGAGCGCAAGTTACGGATTAATCCCCCACAAAACCTACGAAGAACGAAAGACTTTAGAACAAGACAGATTGATCTCCTCCAAGATTAATCAATATACCAACTACAAAGAACCCGCCCCCCAGATACCTGAAGAAGACATATCCGAAGATCTGGAGCACACCGTCAAATCGGGTGAAAACCTTTCAAGCATCTTTTCCGACCTTGATTTAAGCCGGGAAGATTTACATAAAATCGTTCACGCCAATGCCGCCGGCAAACAATTTGCCGATGTAGCCCCCGGACAGGATTTAGTCGCCACCCTCAATGCCTCCGGCGAACTGGAACGTCTAACCTATACTAAGAATCCATTTGAAACACTGATTGCCACGCGACATGAAGACGGCTTCGACGTGGAATTGCTCAGCAAAAAAGTCGATTACCAAGTCGCCGCCGCCAACGCCACCATACACGCTTCGTTGTTTGAAGACGGCACTCAAGCAGGGCTACCCGAGAAACTGATCCTAAAACTGGCCGACATCTTCGCCTGGGACATCGATTTTGCCCTGAATTTAAGAGAAGGCGACCAATTTACCGTCGTCTATGAAAAGCTTTTCGTGGAAGGCAAGGAATTCGACACCGGCGAAATTCTATCGGTCGAATTCGTCAACCAGGGCAAGGCATATACCGCCGTTCGCTTTGACGACAATCAAGGCCACACCGGCTATTACACGCCGGATGGCAACGGCCTGCGCAAAGCCTTCCTGCAAACGCCGATGGACTTCGCCAAGATCAGCTCGCATTTTGACCTGCACCGCAAGCACCCTATCCTGAACACCATCCGCGCCCACAAAGGCGTCGATTATTCGGCGGCGATTGGCACACCGGTCAAAACCACCGGCGACGGCAAGATCGTATTCCGTGGAACGAAGAACGGTTACGGCAACGTAGTCGAAATCGAACACGGCCAGAAATACTCGACACTCTATGCTCACTTGTCCGCTTTCAAATCCGGCCATAAAGTCGGCAGCACCATCAAACAGGGTGACGTGATCGGCTATGTCGGCAAGACCGGCCTGGCCACCGGCCCGCATCTGCACTATGAGTTCAGAATAGGCGGCGAACACGTCAACCCCCTATCCGCAAAGCTACCTCGCTCCATGCCTATGGACAAAGCCTTGCTGGCCAAATTCAAGGCACAAACCCAGCCTTTGATGGCGCAACTCAAGCAAGCAAAGGGCGACGCGCTGGTTGCTCAGAACTAAGGACATGGTCACAAATAATATCCCGTTATGGCACCGCGAAAATTTTTCCGTTCGTCCTGAGCCTGTCGAAGGATGGATGGAAAAATTTCAGCCCGGAGCGTCAAGCCGATCATGCTTGGACTGTGCTCAGCACGAACGGCTTGCCGAACAACATTGCGATTTTTCGGGATGTTATTTGTGACGGAATCCTAAGCGAGTGTCCGAGCTTTACATAGGCTTGATGTCAGGGACCAGCCTCGATGGTATCGATGCTGGTCTCGTCGATTTCAGCGACGGCAAAATCCGCCTCATCGACTTTCATTACCAGCCGTTTTCAGCCGAGCTCAGGCAACATATTCACAAACTCAGCCAACCCGATCAAGCTATTTTGCTTAAAGACTATGGGGCGCTGGACGCCCGGATTGGCAGTTTGTTTGCCGAAGCCGCACAGGCGCTACTCCGCAAGGCACAAATTCCAGCATCGGCCATCAAGGCCATCGGCAGCCACGGCCAGACCGTTTACCATGCTCCCGAGCCGCCTTTCGGCTTCTCGCTGCAAATCGGCGACCCCAATCGCATCGCACAACTCACCGGCATCACCACCGTTGCGGATTTTCGCCGCCGCGACATCGCCGTCGGCGGCCAGGGCGCACCATTGGTTCCGGCTTTTCACCGGGCGATATTTGGCGACAACACCCACGTCAGAACGGTGCTGAATATCGGCGGCATCGCAAACATTACCATGTTGGATGGCAGCACTGTTTTGGGCTTCGATACCGGCCCCGGCAATACCTTGATGAACCTATGGTGCGAACAACATCTCGATCAGCCTTACGACCATGACGGAGAGTGGGCAGCGAGCGGCCAAGTAAACCAGGCTTTACTGACTAATTTAAAAGATGACAGCTATTTCACACTGCCACCACCGAAAAGCACCGGCAAGGAATATTTTTCGCCGGCCTGGCTGCAACAAAAACTCAGCCGATTCGGCGCACTAAAAGCCGAAGACGTCCAAGCCACACTCTGCAGGTTCAGCGCCGACAGCATTGCCGACGCCATCCACCGATATGCTCCCGATACCGAACAAACTTTGGTTTGCGGCGGCGGCGCCCATAATCGGCAATTGCTGGATTTATTACGACAGAACCTGGATATACCGGTGCTTTCGACGGCGGAGCTGGGAATCAATCCTGACCATGTCGAAGCCATCGCCTTTGCCTGGCTGGCACGGCAAACTGTCAACAATCTACCGGGCAATTTGTGCAGCGTCACGGGCGCAAAAACGCCCGTGGTATTGGGTGGGATTTATTCAGGGAAAAACGGCTTTAAAGCTGTTTAAAGCTGATTACGCCGAAAAAGACGAACCGCAACCGCAGGTTGTAGTGGCATTGGGGTTACGGATCACGAACTGGGCGCCCGACAAATCTTCCTTATAATCGATCTCGGCTCCGTTCAGATATTGAATGCTCATAGAATCGATCAGCACCGTCACGCCGCAGTTCTCGATCTGGGTATCGTCGTCGTTAACTTCCTCGTCGAAAGTAAATCCGTATTGAAATCCCGAGCAACCGCCACCGGTAATGTAGACTCTGAGCTTGAGATTATCATTGCCCTCTTCCTGAATCAAACCCGCGACCTTTTGCGCGGCACTATCGGTAAACACAATGGGATCGGCCATATACCACTCTATAAGCAATTGAAAGAAATGGTGATTATGACTATACCCAGCAGAACAGTCAAGAATTGGCCTTATTAAATGCCACATGCTTCTGAAATGGCTAAAAAATTGAAATCAAGGAAGGCGCGGATTATGACATTAACATCCCATCATCCTTCAAATAGGGGCACTAATTCTCCGAAGCCTGAAGCCGTTTCAGATTTTCATTGGCCAGTTTGTGATAGGTCGGGGATAATGAAATCGCCTTCTGAAAATACTCGGAAGCGGCATGGGCATTGTCATTCAGCATATAAATATATCCCAGATTATTGTAGGCATCCGCTTCGTCCAGCACGTGCATAAACGCTTGAATGGCTGCCGCATCGTCGCCTTGCCTAGCATATACCAATCCTTGATTTAACCAGGCGGGATTATATTTTGCATCGAGTTTTGATACCGCATCAAACAACTGCATCGCGCCCCGCCAATCTCCTGAAAGATACTTGGAATACCCCAAGTTATTCACCAGCATGGGCATGTTGGGCTTGGTTTTCAAAGCGCTTTCATAATATTGCGAGGCATTCGAATAATCGCCATTTTGATCGGCAATCAAGCCCAGCCCGTTAAATGACCGCCACAGACTGGGGTCTACGGCCACGGCGGCGGCCAATGATTGCTTGGCTTCGGCCTGTTTGCCCGTATTCAGTTGAATGAGTCCCAAGCCTTCGAGCGCGGTTGCATTCTGTGGTTCCAGTTTCAATACCAATTGATAGGCGGTTTCCGCGGGCCCGTTATTACCTTGCCCGGCATGAATTGCGCCTATCTTATTGAGCGCAACCTTGTTCTCGGAGTCAAATTCAAGCACCCTGACGTAATAATAGAGAGCCTCGTCCTTGTTTCCTTGTTGTAACAACTGGTCGGCGCGTTTCATCGCCGACTGCGCGTCAACGGTAATTTCCCGCACCTCGTGAACGAGTGAGGATTTATCGTCAAATAGCCCGGTTATCCTGGGCTTTATCGTCACCAACTCAGACCCACAGCCGGTTAATAGCGCGCCTATATTCACAAACGCCAAACAGAAAAAAACACCGCGCAGGGCATGAGGCCCCTTTGCCAAGGTACTGCTTAAATTGATGAATTTAATTGATTCAGTCATGAAAGTTTCCATTCCAGATTATATGTACCCAAACAAAATGACTCGGCCGCCTTTGCGGCAATGGCAATTTAGAAACCGATGAATTCGCGCCGCGTCAAACACCTCTATCACAGTAACCCTGGAATAAATCGATAAGACCAGCATAACTCATGTTGCTTGTTATTATGCTCCGCCAACACGCGGTGTCACTTCCCCATGGTCGAGAAGACGGCTATCGCCTTAATAACGGCGGGGCCCACCGCAATGATAAAGAAACTGGGCAAGATACAAATGACCAGTGGAAATATCATTTTGGTGGCAAGCTTGGCCGCTTCCTCATCGGCCTTCTGCATGCGTTTGTCGCGAAACTCCTCGGCATAAATGCGCAGGGTTTGCGAAATACTGGTGCCAAAGCGCATGCTCTGCGCCAGAACCGTGACCAATCCCTTGATGTCCTCCACGCCGGTTCGCCGGGCAAGATTCGCCATTGCTTGCGTCCTGTCCACGCCCGCCCGCATTTCAGCGGTGACCAGAAGCAATTCTTCGGCCAAGGCCGGATGAATCTCGACGATCACCTGGGCCACGCGGAGTATCGCCGCGTTGAGCCCCAAGCCAGCCTCCGTGCAGACCACCAACAGATCGATCGCGTCCGGTAATCCATTGCGTATCAAGCGCTGCTGCCTAGCAATTTTTTTATCCAGGTAATAGCTGGGAACAATCATGCCCACCACGCCAGCCATTGCCGCGTACCAAAAGAGTTTTTGCGGTTCGACCTGGGGGAAAAGCGGATATGCCAGCAGGACTAGCGCCGGGAGTACGATTATTGCCAATGACCTTATAAAATAATAAATCACCAAGCTATTGCGAGAACGGTAGCCGGCATGGACGAGCCGATCCGCGGTACTTTTTTGTAGCTCCTGATTCGACGGAAGAAAGAAGTGAGAGAGGCGATCCAGTTTTTCCGCCGTTCGTTGCATGGCGGACACCTGCCCAGTGTCCTGAACCACAAGCCTTTCCAATCGCCCCTTCACCGGATCGAAGAATCGCGCCAATAGCATCAGCAAGACCATGCCGACGAAAAAAATGGCAACGGCCAACAGAATCACGGCACCATTCCTTGCGCCATTGGCATTACCCACTAAATTCAATAAACTTCCGAAAAAAGCTTCCATGGCGAATCAAATCTCCAAGGCGATCAGCTTGCGTATCCACAAGTTGCCGATAATCATCAATACGACGCCTCCCAGGATGATCTTTCTGCCGACCGGATCATGGGTCAAATTCCCCACATAATCAGGATTGACGATCGATATTCCGGCAAACAAAACGAATGGAACCATGACCAAGACCCAAGCCGACATACGCGCCTCCGCCGTCAGGGTTAGCACGCGGCGCTGAAACTTGAACCGCGCACGGATCAGTCGACTAATATTTTCGAAAGTCTCCGCCAGATTGCCGCCCGTCTCTCTTTGCACCTGAACCGTGGTGACGATGGCCATCAAAGACATGCTGGGGATGCGATCCACCAGGCCGCGGAGCGCCAAGGGCATGTCCACGCCGAAATTGATTTCGTCGAAGGCTATGTGGAATTCATTGGCGATAGGATCTTCCATTTCCGTGGCAATCAGGTGCAGGGTTTCATTGAAGGGATAACCCGCGCGCAAGGCGCGAGTCATCACATCCAGCGCGTCCGGCAATTGTTCTTCAAACTTGGCGAAGCGTTTGGCGAGATCGACCTTCATCTTCATGATCGGAAGCCCACCCAGAATCAGAATCCCGACGGGAACCATCAACCACCAGTGGCTCAGAAACCAGGCCAAACCTCCACCCAATAGTCCCATGAAAAGGCTGAGCAAGACCAAACGATAAGCGGGAAAACCGCCATGTCCCGAGCGTTCGATGAAGGTTCGGAGCCGCTTCATGGCCGACAGGGATTCGAGACGCTTTTCGAGCGGCGATAACTTCTTGAAATATTTGTCCCTAACCAGGGATATTTGCAGTTGCTCCTGATACTCGTCGGCCAGTATCCCCAGCCGTTGCTTGAGACGGCGGCTCTCTTGCCGCCCCGTCCCGAAGGTCGGCACCACGATGGACTGGGTCATCAAAAACACCGCGCCAAATATCAGCGCCAGAAAAACCAACAATGTGTCTTTATCCACGACTACCCCCTTTATAAGTCATCGCGATCGGGATCAAACAGCTCGAAGGGAAGATCGATACCCCGTTTCTGGAGTTGTTCGTGGAACTTGGGAACGATACCCGTGGCCTTGAACGTACCCAAAACGCTTCCGGCTTCGTCGACGCCCCTTCTCTGGAATTTAAAGATTTCCGACATGGTGATGATGTCGCCTTCCATGCCTTGAATTTCCTGGATACTGATCAACTTTCGCTTGCCATCTTCCATGCGCGACAATTGCAGCACCACATTGATGGCCGAGGCGATTTGCGCCCGCACCATTCTGGCGGGCAAGTCCAATCCCGTCATCGCCACCATGTTTTCCAGGCGCCCCAAGGCATCGCGCGGCGTATTGGCATGTACGGTACACAAGGAACCGTCATGCCCCGTATTCATGGCCTGCAGCATGTCGAAAGCCTCGTCGCCGCGCACCTCGCCAAGAATGATGCGGTCCGGGCGCATGCGCAGGCTGTTTCGAACCAGGTCTCGCTGCCTCACCTCGCCCTTGCCCTCGATATTAGGCGGCCGCGTTTCCAGCCGGACGACGTGCGGCTGCTGCAATTGCAATTCCGCCGAATCCTCGATGGTAATGATGCGCTCGTCCAGCGATATATAGCCGGTCAGCACGTTCAGCAGGGTGGTCTTGCCCGAACCCGTGCCTCCGGAGATCAAAACATTCAGGCGTGCCTTGACTATCCCTATCAGCATATCCGCCATCGTCCGGGAACAGCTCCCCAATTCGATCAAGTCTTCCATGCGCAAACGGTCCACGGTAAAACGGCGGATCGATAAAGTCGGTCCGTCTATCGCCAGGGGTGGAACGATGGCATTGACGCGCGAGCCATCCTTGAGGCGGGCATCGACCATGGGCGAGGACTCGTCGATACGCCTACCCACCGAAGAGACGATGCGATCGATGATATTCATCAAATGGGCATCGCTCTGAAAGCGCAGGGGCGTAAGCTCCAATTTGCCGTAACGTTCCACGTAGACTTTGCCGTAACCATTGACAAGGATGTCGGCGATGCTCGGCTCGCTCAACAGCGGCTCCAAGGGGCCGAGCCCAAGAATCTCGTCTTCTATGCACTTGGCGAGAAACTGCCGGGTCGAGACATTGAGCGGCACCGCCAATTCGTCCATGATGCGTTCCGCCAGCTCGCAAATCTGGGTTCGTGCCTGTTTTTGTTCCAGGCGCCCGATCAGGGAAAGATCGATCATTTCCATCAGCTTTTTATGAATCTTTTGCAGCCACTCCCTCTCCGGCTCACTGAGCGCCCTCACCATCAAGGGCTGAGCTTTTTCGCCCGGAGATTTGGGCGATACGCCCTCCCCGCCCGTTCCCTTGGGCAATGGCTGGCCTTCATCCTTGGAAAAATGTCCGATAATCCGGTTCTTCAGGTTCATCGCTCAGACTCTCCCTAATAGTTTTGAAAACAATGGTCCAAGCATCCCATGCTTTTCCGGACGTCTCTTGCCGGCCAGCGTCTCGGCCAATTTCTGGATTGCCAAAGTCGCCGGAGATTTAGGCGCGAGTTCGGCAATCGGGATACCCAGATTGGATGCCCTGTTCAAATTTTTGAAGTCGTTGGGGATGACGGCGATTGATTCCAGGCTTAAAACCCGTTCCACATCCCCCAGCCCAAAGCTGTTATTGCGTTCATAGCGATTGAGGACCGGCATGATTCGCTCTATCGGCAGCCCCAGATCTTGGGTGATGATGTGTATCATGCGCTGAGCATCCCTCACGCTGGAAAGCTCCTGTTGCATCACCACGATGACGTGGCTGGCTTGCTCCAGGACTAGGTTGAAAACGGGATCGATCAGGCGCGGCAGATCGACGACCAGGTGTTCGTAATAGGAATGCGCCAGTTCAATCAGACGTTTAAGGCGCATTTCATCGATTTCTCCGGGCAGGACGATCTCCCGCTCCGGCCTATTCAAAACATGCAAGCCGCTGGCGTGTTTTGCAACATAACCCGTCAAGGCGATTTCATCCATGGACTCGATTGACTCCAGCGCCTCCACCAGACCCTGCGGCGAATCGAGATTCAAGCGCAGACATTGCGTCCCGAACTGCAAATCGAGATCCAGCAGCAGCGTCTGAAGTCCCTCCCGAGTGGCCAAGGCGTAGGCCAGCGCGCAGGCGATGGTCGATGCGCCCGCCCCGCCCTTGGCGTTGACCACCGCCGTGAGCCCTCGCCGGGAGCCGCCATGGGTGTAGCCATCCTCCTGGATGATCTTGCGCAAGGCGCTCAAGGAATCCTCGAGCCACTGAGGCCCCATGATGAAATCCCGCGCTCCGGCCTGCATGGCCAAGCGCATCAGCCGGGCATCGGGCACCCCGTGATCGCTGACGATCAGCGTGGGACAAGACTGCCTGCCGTGCTTGGCCAGCGCCTCCAGCTCCATTTCCGCCTTGGCGCCCAGGAAATGGACCAGTATATCGGCGTCGATATCGGCGCCAGCCGTAAAATCATGCTCCGAACCGCACGGAACCCGAAGTTGCACCCTGACACCGGGAAGCTGGCTGACCGCGCCGAAAAGGCTTTTCATGCTGGCTTCGCCATGACCCGTCAGCAGTATCTGGGAAGATTTTTTCATGGCTCCCTCTCTTGATCACTGTTCATCCTAAAAAAATCAGTTGAAGCCTGTGGGAACCGTTCGTGGTGAGCCTGTCGAACCATGAGCGGTTTCCACACGCTAACCCATTTGGTGAGCCTATCAAAACCCCGCCCACCCTTCGACTGGCTCAGGGCGAACGGAGTTTTGATAGGCTCGACTGCGTTTTTTAGGTTCATGGGCATTGCGTACTCCCGGCGCCATCGGGGACCGTGCCTAGACTTTCCCTCGGCAAGGTGGTTTCGAAGCTAGGGGCATTCAAGGTCATGGCCGGAAGGCCGGGGAGCAATGCCGGAATCAGCAGCGTATGCTGAAATCCCACGATGCTGACCCTCACATAGCGAATATCGTTGAAATTGGCTGTCGGTGCGCCGGCCTGATCCAAATAGTCGGTAACGACGTTCGAACTATCCAGGCCGGCCACTATCGGGCTGGCGCCGTCGGTTCCGGGCGCATTGAATACAGTGACATTGGCGATCGAAGGATGATCCAGGGGGCAAACCACGGCCAGGCGCGCGCCTCGGCGCGTCGCCTCGGTAAGGCTGTTCCAGACGAACAGCGCCCTGGCAAACTCGATCACCCCGAACAACAGCACGAAAAACAGCGCGGCCACCAAGGCGAATTCGACGATGTACAAGCCATTCTGCCGGCGTCTCATATCGCCCTCATGGTCGTGGTGGCGGTCAACACGAAAGGATCGGGCAGCGCGGAACCGAACAATCCGAGTATGCCGTCCAAGGGGTTTCCCGGCAGAAAGGCAAAGGCGTAGCTGGCCGATACCGTCACATAGGTGCCCGTCGCGTCGATCACGGGAGCGGGGATGTTGACCGTGGGTAGGCTGCCAGGCAACAGTGAGCTACCGCCGACTGTCTGGCCGTATTGCACCAGATGGACGGCTCCGGCGACGTCGTTGGTATTCAAAACCGAGCCGGAATAGTAGCGCGCACCGTCCCGCACGGCCTTGGACAAGGTGTTGTATTGAAACAGGGCGCGCCCCAATTCGGCGACCCCCAATAGCATCAGCAGGAAAATGGGCGCGACGATCGCCAATTCGACGGTGGCTATGCCGCGTTGGCGGCGAACAAACTTGGCCTCCGTTACGCCGCTCATGAGTCCGCCGCTCCGAAGTCTTTATAAAGGATGATGGTATGGGGCCCCGGCCCGATGACTGGATTGGGGCCGGGCGCCGAACCCAGGCCAAGGCAAGTCTCGCGAAATTCCCCATAGACTTCCTGACTGCCGTTGTGTTCGGCGGGCCGGGTCAGAAACATGCAGGCAAGGCCCAGAACCTTCACCGGACCACTCCCATTGACGGTTGTCGAGCAGTCGATCACCGGCACAGAGGCCAGACGGCGGGGTGGATCGAGTTGGGCGGTCGGAGGCTGAATATCCCAGCTAGGCGTGCTTCTATCGGCCTTATACTGATCGTAAGTGTCCGGGTAACCGGAGCCGCCTGCATCGGTGACGACGTCCGGTTTATAGGTTGAGGTATCCACGCCACCGCAGCCCGGCGGGGGGCAACCAAAGCGGGTATTCAGTCCCTGCGCGTTCGGACCCACGCTGCTTCCAGGTTTAGTCTGTATGGTATCGTCGGGCGATGTACAGCCTTGATAGGCTCCGGCCATATTATCCCGTATGCAAGCCCCCCCTCCTCCCTGGTCACACCCCAGATCGACATTCTGGTAATTGCCCGGCCCCAGCTCCCAGCCATTGGTGCCCTTACCGGTCTTCATGACCACCTCCTGCCCAAGCGTATAACCATAGTTAGCCGCGCCCGGCGTACCACAGGGCGCGACCGGTAGGATCTCGGGACAGGTCAAGGCGGGGCTGGGCCCCGCCACGGCCCTTGCGCCGACCGGAACATTCGCAAAGCCGATGACTTGGATCAGCCAGGAGGGCCGGGCGAAATCGGTGGCGGCCACCCCCGCACGCACGAAGCGGGGATTTGCGCCGCCCGGCACGAAGGGATTCAGGGTATCTGAAAACTCGACCAGGACATTGCCGATCGCAATGTCCTGAAGCTCGGCATTGCCCGCGGCGTTGGCATTCATCGTGAACGCCGTCAGTGCCGCCGTCGTTGCCTTTGCGGTGTCGCTGCTTTCATCCAGCGTCTTGGCGCCGCTCAGGGCGGCGGCATCCAGTGCATTCTGCAGCCGGGTCTTGTTGAGGTAGGCATGGCCCATGTCCAGGGCCAACCCGGCCATGGCCAGCAGGGCCAGCATGCCGATCGCGACCAGCGGCAGGATGGCGCCGCTCTGGGCCGCCGCGCCGCGCCTTAAGCCGAAACACAGGGCCATCCATTTATTTAAGTTCATACTGTCCTTCCCTCCCCGCCCCGACACTTAGGATTTCGCCAAAAATAACTTCCCAATTTTTGAAGGCTTTGTAGGGGCGAATTCATTCGCCCCTACAGTTCCCCGTGTGCCCATTTTCCGTAAGTTATTTACAACCATTTCCTAGCCATAGCCTACTTTGACGAACCGCTACCCGAACCACCCGACGTCCCCAACGGGCTGTGGGAAATGTCGGACGGCTTGCCGATGTCCTGGCGATAGGCCTTCTCCAGTATCGTGTCGGCCTTGTTGCCCTCCATGCCGTCGGGGGCCAAGACGTCCGGATTTTGGGCCTTGTCCTGATCGTAGATCTGATTGTTGACCAGGCTGTGTACCGAGGCGCCGTAATCGGCTTGCAGGCGCGCCGGGGCGCTGCCCCAACCGGCGCAGCCCTCCAGCAGCAGTAGAACTATCGCCGGGACTAGCCACGACATCGATTGATGGTGTTTTAGGTGTTTCATCTCATCCCCCTCTTAGGGTTGTTGGCCGAAATGGCCGCGCAAACCGCCGGTGTAGGGCTGAGCGGATTTAGCCCGCTCCGGCATCTTGCGAGCCTCCGTCCGCCCCATCAGGTAATATTCCGCATCGCTCGCTTCGATGTAGAAGTCGGTGGGCAGCCGGATATTTTCGGGCGATATGGGCTTGACCAGATGCGGCGTGACGAAAATCACCAATTCCGTCTCGTTCTTCAGGAACTGCTGGCTGGTGAAGAGTTGCCCGAGTACCGGGATGTCGCCCAGGCCCGGAAACTTCGAGATGGTTTCGCGCATGTTGTCGCTGAGCAGGCCGGCGATGCCCAGCGTCTGGCCATCGTCCAGCTCCAGCAGGGAATTGGCGCTACGCTTGGTCAGCGAGGGTATCACGAAGGAGGCCGTACCCGCCGGCAGCACCACGGCGTTGTCGGCCGAGATTTCGCTGACATCGATATTCAGTTTCATGCTGATACGCCCGGTATCTAGGACCACCGGCAGGAATTTGAGCATGACGCCGAAGGGCTTGAACTGGATCGTGATGGTGGTTCCACTGCTGCCGCCCATGTTTTGCGGCACTGGGACGGGAAACTCGCCGCCCGACAGAAAATCCGCATCCTGGCCGGAAATCACGGTGAGGTTGGGTTCGGCCAGAATCTTCGCCAGGCCGTTGTCCTTGGCGGCATTGATGACCGTCTTGACGGCGACGTCGCGGCCGATGAATCGGAAAAACACGCCGTAGGGGTTGATGGCGCTGGCCCCGACCGCCGTCAGATTTGCCAACGCATCCACCGCCGCATTGCCGCCCACCGCGCCGGCGGTAACCTGGTTACCGCCGCCGACGGCCGAGAAATCCACCTTGAAATTACGCGCCAGTCGGCGGTCGATTTCCGCCACGGTCACCCCCAGCATGACCTGCTGCGGCCCGCCGACCTGCATCAGATTGATGACCTGAGTTCCCTGTCCCTGGGGCGCGGATTGACCGCCCACATTAACCGTCACCTGGGCGCCGGCATCGGAAGGCCCGGAAGACTGCCCGCCCTGAGACAAAAAGGTATTGGCGATCTTATGGATGGCGTCCATTTTCTGTACGCTGGAAACCTGGCCGGCCAGCACGATGGAGCCCTGGGAAGAAAGCACCTTGGGCGCCTCGTTCGGAAACAATTCGTGGAGCTTGGCCTTGAGCCCGTTCAGATCGTGGGTGACTTCCACCTGAAGGGTCGGGTTGCGGCTACAGGGCCCCTTTCCGCAGAGCAGGATCACATTGGTGCTCCCCAGCCTTTTCCCGACGATATACAGGTGGGTAGGGTCCAGGATGGTGACATCGGCCACCTCCGGATTCCCCACCGTCACCCGGTCGACAGCCGAAGACAGCGGAATGAAGCTGGTTTTACCCGCCACGACCTTGTGAACGTTGTCCGCCGCGGAAAGGCCGAAAGGCAGCCCCAGCAAAACCAGGGCGGCGATCAGCCCCGCGCAACCTGGGATGACACGGCCCTTAGCGCCGGCGATGGTCTTGATCAAGCTGGTCATATTCAAATTCCCTCACTCGTTATTGTTTGTCGTTATACCTTTTGCACATCAAATTTCGGCTCGTTGACGCCCTCGGCAACTGCTCCCGGCATTCATAAGCCACGGGAGCTTGTCGTAAAAGCCCCCTCTCCTCGCGGGAGAGGGTTTTGTTTTAACTTTTACGACAAGCTCCGGCATACATAAGCCGCGGGAGCTTGTCGTAAAGCCCCCTCTCCTCGCGGGAGAGGGTTGGGTGAGGGGAAACAAATAAGGTAAAACATCGATTTGCATACCCTCACCCTGCCCCTACAGGTCATCTAATATCCGCCCAGCTGTTCCGAACAAACGTTGCCTTGACATTGGATTCTGCTCTGACTCATGCCCCTGATCACGGTGAAAGTCTTGCCTCTGGGCAGGGCGGCTTTCGGCGCCTCGGCCCTCGGCTCGGGGAAGACTGGCGCGCGGGCGGTCGTCTCCGGTTTCTCGATCAGCGTCTTGTCGGTCGGATTGCGCAGGGCGAGTTGAATCGAACCTTGCTCCTCGGCCCTGAACACCGCTTCCGCCTGCTCCGGCGTCATCTCCAAAGTGACGGAGCGGACCACGATGGGCTTGTTCTTCTCGCTGCTAGCCTCCTGGTCCACGGCCAGCACCCTGACGTCCTGGACCAGGGTTTCCGAGTGGACCTCGTCGTTCATACCCGACGGCTTCCAGGAATGCAGCACGTCGACATGGTTGTCGGGTAGCAGAAATCCGCCCACGCCGCTGACGTCATTCACTCGCACCGTGAAGGCGCGCTTGTTCTCCGAAAACCCCAGCGAAAACACATTCCCGCCCTTGGGATCGACCACGCGGCGGGCGATCAGGGGTTCGTCTGTGAACACGTTACTTATGGCGACCTTGCCGACAACCTGGGATTTTTCGGTAAACATCTCCTTGGTCACGGCCTCCTTGGGCCAGTTCTTTTCGGTCACATCCTTCTCGCCGACGGTCTTCCACTGCGGAATGTCCATGCTGGCGACGACCACCCGGCCGTATTCCACCTGCTGCACGGCCCCGCCGCCCATGGATTCGACCCAACGCTGGGCGATCAAAACCGCGAAGACGGCCAATACCACCGCCGTCAGGAAGAGCATGAGCGTTCGACTGTTCATAATCTATTTCCTTAAATCAAGGGTTGAGAGGGGGGGCCGTCTGGCTCGCCGCGCGCGGATGCACCGGAAAAACCCGAGTGCCCCGAAACCGGCCGCACGAAATAACTGTTCCAGGCCCGCTCCAGACGCTCGTTTGTCAAGCGCTTAGCGCTGGCTTCATATCGGCACTGGTCCACGACCAGGCCCAACAGATCCCTGGGTTGGCAAGGCAGCAGCGGCCTGTCTTCCCGGCGGTAGAGCTCCAGGATGAAGTCGAAGCTGGCTTGGTCGAATTCCATATCCAACTTTTCGCAGACCTGGCGCCAGATGGCTTCGTATTCCGCCGAGTCCAGCACGTCGAAGCGCACCTTGTAACCTAGCCGGCGCAGGAAGGCCTCGTCGGCCAAGGCCAAGGGATCCAAATTGGTCGAGAAAATCAACACCACGTCGAAGGGCACCGAGAAGCGGGTGCCGCTTCCCACCGTCAAATAGTCCTGCTTCTGTTCCAGCGGCACGATCCAGCGATTCAGCAAATCCGTGGTATCGACTCGTTGCCGGCCGAGATCGTCGACCATGTAAATGCCGTTGTTGGCCTTCAATTGCAGCGGCGCGAAATATTGTTTGGTCATGGCATCGTAAGCCAGCTCCAGCATGTCCAGGGTCAGCTCGCCGCCCGTAACCACCGCCGGACGCTGGCAGCGGACGAAGCGCGGATCGTGACCGGCATCCAGCATCAGTTGCCCCGATTCTTCAGGGGCGGCCAAGGGATGATGGATGGAAGGATCGAAAAACTGCACCACGTAATCGCCCACCGCCAGCGCATAAGGAATCAGCACCGAATCGGCCAATAGGCCGAGCAAATGCGTGCCGATGTAGCTCTTGCCGGTGCCCGGCGGCCCATAGAGGAAGATGGGGCGGCCCGAGTGCATCGCCGGCCCCAGCTGGGCGAGCACCGATTCCCGGATCACGATGCCCTCGAAAACCCTGGCCATGATTTCCCGTGTCACGACGCTTTGGTGGATGGATTGTGCCCGCACCACCCGCTCATAAAGCGCCAGCGGCACCGGCGCGCAACCCGCGTAACCGCTCTTCAACTGGGCGTCCAGCGCCAGGCTGCGGCCGCGTTCCGTCAGGGCGTAACGCAACAGGCTGGAATTTTCGCTGGGGCTGCGCACTTCGATATAGCCGGATGCGCGCATGAAATTCAGCAGGGTTTCCAGCACCGGCCAGGCCAGCGCGAGTCGTTCTACCAACTGCTGCTGGTTAAGGACGCCGCCCCAATAGCAATGCTTGGCCAGCAGGTCGCACAAAAAATCCTGAGTCAATCCGGTTTCGGCGAGGTTGCGGGGGCGCGGCGCGATTTGCCGAATGGCCTCGTCGGCAATCGCCAGGGTGGAGTCATACATGAACAAAACTCCCTAAAATCTCAAGGAAAGGCGCCAGCCGCCCGTTCCAGACCAGCGTCGCCAAGCTGCCCAGGCCTATGGCCAGCGCATAGGGAAAAACCCGGGTCGAAGCTTCCCCCGCCTTGGGTGGTACATAAGCGCATCCGCCGGTGAGGAACAGGCATTTGGCCATTCCCCCGTAGCGGCGTAAATAATCGAGTAGCCCGCCTCGCGCGGCCAATAAGCCGAAAGCCGCGAGGGAACCCGCCCCGGTACTCAAGCCTACCGCGAGCAGGCTGTCCGGCCAGCCGAGAAAGCTTCCCACCGCCGCCATCAGCTTGACGTCCCCTGCCCCCATCCAGCGCAGGGCATAGAAGGGCAGGAATAACACCAGGCCCGTGAAAAACCCGGCCAGGCCGTTCAGTAGTCCGCTCACCCCCTGGAAGCCAGTTTGCAGGCCCAACCCCAACAGCGCGGCGGTCACGGTCAGCGTGTTGGGCAGGCGATGGCGGCGGGTATCGATCACGGCGGCGGCGATCAAGACCGCCAGCAGCACCGCTGTCGGCACATTATCCAGAGTCATGGCGATACCTTGGTTGATCATTCAGCGTCACTGTTCACCGTCCGCCAAAAAGTAAGTGGTTTGCGCCCTCTCCTGATGGAGAGTGTCGTAAAAATCAAAACAGAACTTGTAGGTGCGAATTCATTCGCACTGTTGGCCTTAAAGGTCGAATACCCGCTGTTATTTGTAGGTGCGAATTTACTTGTGCCCCGTGGGTATTCGCACTGTTGGTGCTAAAGGTCGAATGAATTCGACCCTACGGTGTGCGGCATGACACGGCCCGCCTTCCTGCGGCTTAGCATCCGAACTACGCCGCTGACGGGTCTTGAGTGTGTCTGAAAAATATTATTAGTCAAGCGGTATTTGCATGTTTCCCTATCAAAAACCCTGGAGCGCCGCCTCGGCCATGGACAGGGCGCACATCGCCCGGCTTACTCCCTGCCCTGTCCGCAAAAAGAAAAGGAGGAGGGAATCATTCAATCCCCTCCTCCTTCGATGTATTTCATTCAAGGCATCTCTTCTACTGAACGCTAGCTCGGTTTCTTAGGCAAGGCGGAAAAACCGAGTCCCGCTTCGCCACTGTCACTGGCTACTTGATTAATCTATATAGCCAATTATTACTCGAATTGCAGCCGCAATAGCTGCCCCTAGTTCCGTAAAAGCCGAAACTGCCGCCAAACATATCAGCGATCCAGCCACCGCGTATTCGACCATCGTCAGGCCGGACTCTTCTTGCCAGAAGGCTAGCAACATTTTGTTTAAAGTATTCATGCGTTTCTCCTACAAAAGCTATCGGGTCGACGCTTGTTCCCCATTGACGCGCGACCCGGATGCATCGATGGCTGTCCGACGAATAAACCGATGAGGTGTCATTCATCGGATTCGAATAGATGCAAGGAATGTATACATAATTGATGCCAAGCTTGAGAGTGCTGGCCTTGCCTTGAAACTCAGGCCGAAGGCTAGCTTAGGCCGCCATACTTGTCAGCGTTGTCAGCCATAGCTGACACTTATGTCAGTCATAGCTTATCAGAAGACCCGCTTTTGATTTTCCAAGCCGATTGCCTGTTAGCCTTTTTACCCCACTTTCAGGTGAGACTCGCTATCCATACGTTCATGCAGAACACGAACAATTTCAATTAGATCGGGCTCTTTTTGGCGGTAGAACACAAGATGTTTTCCGATTGGAAGCTTGCGGTATCCGGGCCGAATATCGCCACAGTCCCTCCCCATGACTGGATTAACTGCTAAATCATGAAAGCTTCTATCAACCTAAAAAACGCAGTCGAGCATATCAAAACCCCGTTCGCCCTGAGCCCTTCGGCTTTGCTCAGGAGAGCCCTGTCGAAGGGTGGGCGGGGTTTTGATATGCTCAGCCAATGGGTTGGCGTGTGGAAACCGCTCATGGTTCGACAAGCTCACCACGAACGGTTCGACAGGCTCACCACGAACGGTTCGACAGGCTCACCACGAACGGTTCGACAGGCTCACCACGAACGGTTCGACAAGCTCACCACGAACGGTTCGACAGGCTCTCGGCAACTGCTCCTGCGTTGCACTACCTCCTGCATCCATGCAGTCGACCACGAACGGTTCCCACACGCCTCAACTGCGTTTTTTAGGATCAAGGAATGTTAAATAAGGGTTTTCGCTGATCAACGCCCCATGTTTCTTGCGTGTAAGGACCGATGCTTTTCAAATCAGATTTGGCCGCATTGGTTAGCACGAATCCCGGCATCAGTG
>Ga0316622_100000089_pt1 | contig 40976 bp, 40 predicted proteins | sample OWC_Aug_OW2_C1_D_FD_207646 | JGI IMG/M metagenome (GOLD analysis project Ga0316622, IMG submission 207646) | Wetland soil microbial communities from Old Woman Creek delta, Ohio, United States - OWC_Aug_OW2_C1_D5_C | ecosystem: Environmental > Terrestrial > Soil > Wetlands | place: USA: Ohio... | reverse complement strand
AAAGGCTTCGCCGTCACCCTGAGCCTCGGGGTCGCCATCAACCTCTTCTCTGCGCTGGTGGGCACGCGGGTGGTCTACGACTGGATGACGTCACGGCGGGAGTTGAAAGCCCTGAGCATTTGAGCCGGGTTGCAGGCATCCGAAGGCCCAGGGGTATCTCTAGTCCGACAAGGGGCGTGCCGCTGTGGGTGGGCGCGAGACCCAACGCAGGTATTACCTCGTTTTGAGTGAGCTGACGCGAGCAGGGCGGGCAAGTGAAGGAATCGACGGTTGTTTCGCGTGCCAAGAAGGACAGTGGATCCGGCATGGTCTGCCCGAATGGTGAATCGGCGGTGACCTCGCCACGCGTCGAACCGCGGCGTCGGAGCCGATCGGTCTCGCGAGAGTATGCAGAGTCTCTGGTCATTGCGGTCCTGGTGGCACTGGCGATCCGGGCCTTTGTGGTCCAGGCGTTTGTCATTCCCTCCGGCTCCATGCTGCCCACCCTGCAGATCGGCGACTACCTCCTGGTTAACAAGTTCGTGTACCTATTCCGCCCGATTCGACGCGGCGACATCATCGTCTTCAAATTCCCCCGAGACGAAACGCGCGATTTCATCAAGCGGGTCGTCGGCCTTCCAGGCGAGACCCTGAAGATTCGAGACAGGCAGGTCTTCATCGACGGTAAACCCCTTGATGAACCCTATGCGGTCTATAGCGAGCCCCCACAGCTTCCCGTTTCCACACCGTACCGTCTGGGGCCCATGGTCATCCCATCCGGCCACCTCTTCGTGATGGGCGACAACCGCGATAACAGCCTGGACAGTCGGTCCTGGGGCCTACTGGAGGAGTCCAAGGTCGTGGGGGAGGCCTCCATCATCTACTTCTCTATCCGGAGCGCGGACGTCCCCTCCGACGCGATTCTCCCCCGGATGCTCTACGCCATGGTTCACCCTTCCCTGATGCGGTGGGGCCGGATCGGTCACCTCCTTCGCTGACGGACTCGCTCGCCGCCGTGCGGCGGACCGAAAAACGCTGGCCCTGATGCCGCTGAGACGCTACGCTCGTAGTGTGAGGCGCCAGTGCATGTCCTTGAGGCCATAGAGGTCAGCAAAGTCTACGCTATCGGCGATCGACGCATCCCCGTCGTCGATCGCGTATCCCTTTCCGTGCTCGCGGGCGAGTGCCTCGTCGTGGCGGGCAGCAGCGGGAGTGGGAAAACGACGCTCCTGAGTCTTCTCTCCGGGCTCGACAAGCCGACCTCCGGCCGGGTGCGCGTCCTTGAGAAAGACATCACCGACATGGGAGAGGACGAGCTCGCGCCACTGCGGAACGAGGGCATCGGTTTTGTCTTTCAGTCCTTTCACCTCATCCCGTCTCTGACCGCGCTCGAAAACGTCATGTTTCCCGCCGAGCTGAAGGGAGACCTGGCCGCGCACACCAAAGCGCAGAGCCTTCTCCGTCGGGTGGGCCTCACGGACCGCGGCGGCAATTTCCCACACCAGCTTTCCGGAGGGGAAAAGCAGCGCGTGGCCATCTGCCGGGCCCTGATCAACGATCCGGCCATCGTCTTTGCGGATGAGCCCACCGGGAATTTGGATTCCAGCAACGGCGAAGCCATCCTGAGCCTGCTTCTGGAACTGCACCGGGAACGGCAGACCACGTTGGTGATCGTCACCCACAATGCCGAGATCGCGGGGCTGGCGGACCGGGTCATCACGCTCCAGGACGGAAAGATCGCGCTCGAGCGACAACATGCTCCGTAGGCGGTTCATCGTTCGGCAAATCACCGGCGCCCCTCGGCAATGCGCGGTCTTCGTCCTCTGCGTGGCCCTGTCCATCGTCTCTTTGGTGGCCCTCGGCGGATTCAGCGAGAGCGTCAACCGATCCGTGCTGCGGGACGCCAGAGCACTGCATGCCGGAGACATCATCCTCCACTCGCATTCCGAGTTCTCGCCGGGCCTCATGCGCGCCGTGACCGAGCTGACTCGAGGCGGTCGGGTCGAGGCCGCCCGGGTTTGGGAATTCTATTCGGTCGTCCGGGGAGAGGGGGAAAGCGCGTTCCTCCTGGCGAACATCAAGGTCGTCGAGCGGGGGTACCCCTTTTACGGAACCGTCGCGTTGGCCTCGGGAAGGCCTTTCGCCCAGGTGCTCGTCCCGGGGACGGCGGTGGTCGCCCGCGGACTCCTGGACCGGCTCCATCTCCACGTGGGAGATCGGTTGCACATCGGGCGGGCAACGCCTGTCATCGTGGACGTGGTGCTGCACGAACCGGATCGTCCCGTGCGATTCTTCTCCCTGGGGCCGCGGGTGTTTCTCCCCGCGGCGGACCTGGCGGCCTTGGACCTGGTCCGGCCGGGGAGCCGGGTGGAGTATTCCATGCTCCTCGCCGTCCGCGAGGGGGGAGACATCGACGAGATCGCAGCTCGGGTCCGGTCGCAGTCTCGGCCGGAGCAGGAACGCGTCGAGACGTACAGGACGGCAGCATCCGGGGTGAAGCGGTTCCTCGACAATTTCCTCTTCTTTCTCGAACTGCTCGGGATCTTCACCCTCCTCCTGGCGGGCATCGCGATGCAAAGCGTCCTGACCGCGTTCCTCCGGGAGCAGGAGCGGACCGTCGGCATCATGAAGGCGCTGGGCGCGACCCACCGGAGGATCATCGGGCACTATCTGGTCGTCGTCGGCGTGCTCGGTCTGGCGGGGACACTCCTCGGGATCGGCAGCAGCGTCGCTGCCCAAGCGGTCCTGGCAAACCTCTTTCAAGGCGTTCTCCCTCCGGATATCCAATTCCGCGTCTCCGGGGGTAACGTTCTCGAAGGCCTCGCCCTGGGGATGCTCGTCGTCACCCTGTTCACCTTTCTCCCCCTGACCCGGCTTCGGAACGTCAAGCCCAACTCCATTCTCGGCAAGGAGGAAGCTTCGGTCAGGAGAGGGATGCCCTACGCGCTCGTGGTCTCGACGCCCTTTTTCCTTTTCGTTGGGTTTATTCTGTGGCGCATCAAGGATCTCAGGCTGAGCACGTATTTCATCCTCGGCGCGGTTCTACTCGTCCTTGCGACCGCAATGGCTGCCGAGGCGACCCTTTTCGTATTGAAGAGGGGACGCGCGCGCTCCTTCATCTGCCGGCAGGCGCTGCGAGGGTTGTTCAGACCGGGAAACGCCACGCGGCCCATCGTGGTGACCCTGGGGGCCTCGCTGGCACTCCTGTTCGCGATCTATCTCACCGAGCAGAATCTTGACGCGAGCTTTGTCCGCTCCTACCCGCCCGATCTGCCAAACCTCTTCTTCCTCGACATCCAACCGTCACAGAAAGCGGAGTTCGGCACGGTACTCGGCTTCCCGACGGAGTATTACCCTGTGGTACGAGGAAGAGTCGCGGCGATCAACGGGCGGCCGGTGGACCCGGCACGGGAGCGGCGGCGGATAGGAGACAATCTCGGACGAGAGTTCAACCTGACCTACCGCGATCGACTCCTGGACGACGAGGCCATCATCCGCGGGAAGAGTCTTTATGCGCCGCCCACGGACGGTGCGCAAGTCTCGGTGCTGGACGACGTGCTCAAGATGGCGGATATTTCCCCGGGGGATGTCATTACCTTCAACATTCAGGGGGCGCCCGTGGATGCGAGAGTGACCAGCATCAGGACGCGGACGCAGAAGGGCATCCGACCCTTTTTCTACTTCGTATTCCCGCCGGATGTACTGAAGGATGCGCCACAGACGCTGTTTGCTGCCGCCCGAGTCGAGCGGGCGCGCGTTTCCGCGGTAGAGGCGGGGATCGTTTCCCGATTTCCCAACGTGAGCGTCATCGACGTCACGGAGACCATCGCCATCTTTGCCGGGGTGCTGCGAAGACTGTCCGCCATCGTACGCTTCTTCACCCTCTTCAGCGTGTGTGCCGGGGTGCTTCTGATCATCAGCTCCATCTTCGCGACCCGTTTGGCGCGGATCCAGGAAACGGTTTACTTCAAGGTTCTCGGGGCGCGGCGGAGGATCGTTCTGGAGGTCTTCGCCCTGGAGAACGTCATCCTCGGCCTCATCAGCGGCGGGCTGGCCCTCCTGACGTCTCAGGCGATAAGCTGGGTGATCAGCACCCAAGTCTTCGGCATCCCGTATCGGCTGTTTCCCGTGGCCAGTCTCCTCCTGGCGGCGTCCACCGCACTCTTGGTGGTCACCGTGGGCGTCTTGGCGTCCGTGTCCATCCTGAACCAGAAACCCGTAGCATTTCTCCGGAGACGGGCGGACGAGTGACATGCGTGGCCGTGGCGCGTCTCTCCCTTTGGCGCTGGTGCTCTCGACAATTCTAGGGTTGGTCGCGTGCGGACGAGAGGATCCTCCGCCGGCGCCGCAGCAGGCGGCGATCAACGAAGGAACCATTGTTGCCGTCGGAGACAGTCTCACCGCGGGGCTCGGGGTGGCGGAAGAGCTTGCCTATCCCGCCCAGCTTGAGAGGAGGCTGGCCGCGGCCGGTCTCCCGTACCGCGTGATCAACGCCGGGGTGAGCGGGGAGACGAGCAGCGGGGCACTGTCAAGAGTCCACTGGATTCTGCGCCTGAAGCCGGACATCGTCATCCTCGAGACCGGGGCCAACGACGGACTGCGCGGCATCGATCCGAACCTGACGCGGAAGAATATCGAGGACATCCTCAGGACTCTCCAGGAGGCGCATGTCTCCGTCGTCGTCGCCGGAATGCAGATGGTCGCCAATCTCGGACCCGAGTACACGGAGGCCTTCCGGCGGATCTATCCAGAGGCGGCCAAGGCGTTTCGCGTCCCCCTCATCCCCTTCTTCCTGGCAGGGGTCGCCGGACAATCAGCGCTGAATCAGTCCGACGGTATCCATCCGACCGCCGAAGGATACAGGATCGTGGCAGAGACCGTCTATCCGTACGTCGTGCAGGCCATCCGCGAGAGAGAGAAGAGCCGCGGACGCTGAGGCCGACATCGATCAGGAGTCCTCGGCTCTGGAGACGGCAACGGCGGTCAGCTTCCAGCCTGCGTCGTTTGGTGGTTTCCGGATCGGCGGGCGAAGTAGGTCCGACGATCCGGACGGCGGCCGTTGTGTGTCGCTTTGCCTATGCCCGCGTCGTAAGTATCCATAGCCTGGAATTGCGCCCCGATAGGCAGTTAGCGATAGCGGCAATCTTTGGCTCGGTATGGTCGGGCCCCCGTCGCGCACGCACGGATCCCTCCGGACCCGACCTCCGCGGCCCTTCCTTCCTTTATTTGCCGACGCTTCGCGAGATCCCTCCCTTCGAGTGCGTGGGCGGCACGGGGCATGCTGTGTGCGGATAAGTGAATAGCGGAGGGCCCGAGGCCGCTTCTCTGGCAAGTGGAGGCGCAGGTGATTTCCCGGAGGGCAGAAATGATTGGACGAAGCCCCAGGCGGCGCAGGACCGGGGAGTATCGGCGCATCTTGTGCCCGACGGATTTCTCGTCGGTGGCAGACGTGGGGGTGGAGCGGGCGGCAGGCCTGGCCGCCCGCACCGGAGCGACGTTGTTGCTCCTCCATGTGTATCCACCTGTCACCATCTACACGCCTCCCGAGGTCGCCGGGGCTGCCCTGATTCGCTCCGACGAGGCGTGGCGGGCGGAGGCTGAGCGGGAGCTTGGCCGCGCCCGCGATCGACTTCGCCTGCAGGGCGTGGCGAGTCACGCCCTGATGGTGGATGGCTATCCCCCGGACCAGATTGCGCGCGTCGCCCGACGGCTTCGGTGCGATCTGATCGTCCTCGCGACGCGCGGTCGGACCGGCCTGCTCCGTCTGCTCCTCGGCAGCAGCGTGGCCGAGCGCCTCATCCGCCGAGCCCCCTGTCCCGTCCTCGCCTATCGCGCGTCACAGCCTCCGGAGGTCCATGGATGCATGAGGGACTCGCTGAAAGCTGCCGCATGAGCGCCGACCTCACCTGAGGTCTTCCCGCGCTGTTGCGTTGGTCCACCCCAGGTTGGTCCACCGCGTCAACCAACGGTGTGTGTACGAACACCAAGTGTCCAACGTTCTCGGACACCGCTCGCTGGTCAACTGTCGGCGAGGGGGCGGACGACCTGCCCATGAATCTCGGCCGTCAGAGCCTCGATTCGTCGGCTCATTTCCTGGGTGAGCCGGGTCAGCTCGGTGTTCTGCCGAAGCAATTCGAGGAGCTGCGCGGTCTGTTGCATGGCGAGCGTTTGTCGCTCGGCACTGGCTTCCGCCAGCGCTTCTCGATGCTGTGCATCGGCGTCGGTGTGGGCCTTGTCGCGGTCTGCCTGTCGGGTCTGCGCGAGCAGGATGAGCGGAGCCGCGTAGGCGGCCTGGAGGCTGAACGCGAGGTTGAGCAGAATAAAAGGGTAGAGGTCGAATCGTGTGACACCGGCGACATTCAGGCCAATCCAAATTGCGACGATGACGCTCTGCGCGACCAGGAACCCCGGGGTTCCGAAGAAGCGTGCAAACGCTTCGGCGTGCACGCCAAACCAGTCGCTGCCGAACACGGGGGCGAGGTGGGCGTGCGGGGCATGGAAGCGGAAGTGGTGAGGCCGGACGGTGGGTGCGGCCGTCGCGAGCCTCGGCGTCGGTACATGTGCTGTCATGATTCCTCCTTGCGGTTGACGCGATGGCCGGAGTGCCCGTATATCGAGTTGTGTCCCAGGGCCGGAGTGCAACGTCAGACGATCGTGTGGCGCTGGGACGGCTCGTAGGCGCGGAACACGCGGCTATAGTACAACAGATATAGGCTCTGGAGTCCGGCCGCAGCGAAGAACGGCAGGCCGAATTGGCCCACGTCCAACAGCATGCCGGTGATTACGGGTCCGGCTGCCCGTGGCACCTGGGTCGAGACCGCGTTCAGACTCGTGGCGAAACCCCGGCGCGCTTCGCGGACGATCCCGACAGTAAGTGCTTGTTGTGCGCCTGCGGATCCGCGACTCAAAGCCGAGCGCAAGAGGTAGCACAAAGCAGCCAGCGAATACGCCGGCATCATCGGGAGCAGTGCCATGAGCAAAAGCCCAATGAGGCGCTCCCAGACTACCGACGATACGATACCGATACGAGCAGTCAGCTCCCCGGTCATGAGGGCAACCACTCCGGTGATCACAAAGGTGACAGCCATCACTGGAGCAATGGCCTCCGGACCGACGTGGAAGCGCAACGCGAACCAGTACGACATGAGCGGGCCAGTCAGGCCAACGGCCAGGCCGTTGAGGCTGTTGACCAGCACGAGCTTTTTCAGGATCTGGTTTTCCTGCTGGCGGGTCTCGGTTTCGCGAGGGCGCGCCTGGCGGTTTTCCGAGGCCCGTGACCCGTGGTACTTCTCCGCGGCCCCGGCGATCACGAAGAGGCCGCCAACCGCCGTGAGTCCCACCAGAGCGAAAAGCGGGCGATAGGCCACCGCCCCGGGGAGTACGCTGCTCCAGAACGCAGGAAGGCTCGCGCCAAGCGCGCCGAGCCCCATACCAAAAAAGCCCAACGCCGCGTTCAGGCTGTACACCTGTCCGCGGCGCTCCGCGACCACCTCTTCGGCCAGCCACGCCTGCTCGGCGGGCGAGAACGGGCCCGCCGCGCCGCCGGCCCCGCGCCCGAAACCGCAGAGGATCGCCGCGCCTCCCAGAACCAGCGGGTTCGCGCTGGCCAGCGCCGCAAGGCTCCCAAGCGAGATGACAGCTTCGTAGAGCAGCAGAAATGGCTTGCGACGCAACCTGTCACTACTTGTCCCTACCATCAAACTGAGGGCAGCCCCGACCATGCTGCTCGCGCCGAGCACCATACCGATGGCACCGCTGCTCCAACCCAACGCGTGGAGATAGAGTGCGAAATCCACCACCAGCGCGCCCTGGCCAAGGCTGCGGACGCCTCGCGCGAGGAGCAAGCGTCGGGTTGTGGGGTGCAGATCGCCCAAGCGTGTCATGTCGCGATACACGATGGAATGTGTGAAATCAACGGACCGTCGGCAACACGCCCTCCTCGATCGAGCGGGTCTCCGGATTCAGCGTGAGTCGGCGCCGGTGGAATTGCGCGACGGTCGAGCGATGGGCGACCGAGATCACGGTGGTTCCACGGAGCCGCTCGCGGAGCAGCGCGTACAGGGCCTGCTCCGCGTCCTCGTCCAGGGCGGACGTGGCCTCGTCCAGGAACAACCAATCGGGGCGGTACAGGAAGACGCGGGCGAACCCGATTCGCTGCTGTTCGCCGCCCGACAACGCGAGCGACCAGTTGGCGTGCTCGTCCAAGCGGTCGGTCAAGTGCATCAGGCCGGCGTCGCGGAGGGCCTGTAGCAACGCGGCCTGACTGTGCCCGTCGGGCCGATCCGGATAGCTGAGCACCTCGCGGAGGGTGGCGATCGGCAGGTAGGGCCGTTGCGGCAGGAACAACACCCGCTGCCCATTGGGGGTGGACACGGTTCCCGCCCCGTACGGCCAGATGCCGGCGAGCGCCCGGAAGAGGGTACTCTTTCCGGCACCAGATGGGCCGCTCACCAACACGCGCTCTCCGGCCTTGATTCGTAGCGACGCCTGGTCGAGGATGTGCCGCTGGTCGGGCAAGCGGAGCTGCAGGCTTTCCACCGTCAATTCGGGGGCGTGTGACGGCGTCACCTGGATGGTGGAGCGGGATGTGGCGAGTTTCTCGGCCCGGTCAAGCTCCTCGTGGAAGCTCGTCAGGCGGTTGACGCTCGCCGTCCATTGGGCGATGCGGGGGTACACGTCGACAAACCAGCTCAACGACGATTGGACCTGGCCGAAGGCAAGCGCCGTCTGGGTCAGCCCGCCAAGGGAAATAGCGCCTGCGAAATACCGCGGGGCTGCGACGAGGATGGGAAACACCGTGGCCAGCTGACCGTAGCCTGCCGTGAAAAAGGTGAGACGGCGCTGCGTCTTCATCAAGCGCCACCACGTGCGCCAGATCTGGCCGAACGCCGTCCGCAGCTGGAGTTCCTCGTCCTTCTCCCCACCGTACAGGGCGATGCTCTCTGCGTTTTCGCGGATCCGAATCATCCGGAAGCGGAACTCGGCATCGTAGCGCTGGAGGTCGAAGTTGATACCGATCAGGGCCCGACCGACGAAGTGGGTGGCGACGGATCCGAGGGCCGCGTAGAGGATCGCGACCCAGACCATGTAACCCGGGATGCTCAGGGAGAACCCCGCCACGTGCAGTGGCAACTGACCGGATAGGGTCCAGAGCAGCACGAGAAACGATCCCAAAGTCGTCACGGCGTTGATCAGGCCGGTCGTCAAATCCAAAGTGAGATTGGCGACGATGCCGATGTCGTCCTGGATACGTTGCTCCGGGTTTTCCACGTGGGACGGCTCGAGCTGAAGCAGGTAATAGGCGCGGCCCGAGAGCCAGTCCCGGTAATACCGTTCGGTGAGCCAGCGCCGCCAGCGAATCTGCAACATCTGATTGAAATAGAGAGCGTAGACGGCAACGGTAATATAGAGCGCCGCCAGCAGGCCGAATTGCCCCAGCAGGTGGAGGAATGCCGGATAGTCTTTCACCTGAAGCGCGTCAAAGAACTGCCGATTCCAATTGGCCAGGAGGACGGCGAGGCCGACTCCTCCCAGGTTGAGACCGATGACCAGCGCAAGGAGGCCCCGCCCCGGCCATCTGTCATCGGAAAACCAGTAGGGCCGAAGCAGCTGCCACACCCGAGTGATCGGGATCCGCTCGCGGGGGGATCTTGGGGGCGATGGGGGGTTGATGTTGGTCTGGGTTGGTGTCGGCACGCGTGCTCTCCCGTGAAGATGGAATGGGCTCTAAAGCGCGGGGCCGCGGGGCGGAGCCGCCGCGGCCACGCTCACGGGAGCACGCACGATCGGGACCCTTGCCGTGCCGTCACCCGCCCAGAGCTAATCCCGCCTATTGCCCACGAAGCGCAGCAGTGACAGGAATAGGTTGATGAAATCGAGGTACAGCGACAGAGCGCCAACAATCGCGAGAGACCGCGTCTGTCCCTCCGGGGCGGCCACCGCCATCTGCTTCAGCCGCTGGGCATCCCAGGCAGCCAGCCCCGTGAACACGAGCACGCCCACGCCCGAGACGAGGAATTGGAGGGCGTCGCTGTGCCAGAAGAGGCCGACCAGTGACGCCAGGACGAGCCCGACCAGGCCCATATACATGAACTGTCCGACCCCCGCCAGGCTGCGCTTTGTTGCGGACCCGAACAGCGCCATGGCGCCGAACATTCCCGCCGTCACCGCGAAGGTGTCCGCCACGGACTGGCCCGTGTACGCGAGGACCACCAAGGACAACGTAACGCCGTTCAGCGCAGCGTAGAGCACGAACAGTACTGCAGCCGTCTCCGCCGCCAAACGGGTGACCCGGGCCGAGAGGTAGAATACCAGTCCGAGCTCTGCCAGGATCAAGCCCACATACAGCAGCTGGTTGGACATGAGGCGACTGACAATCGCCGGGGTATTTGACACCTGGAACGCCACCAGTGCGGTGAGGCCCAGGCCGATACACATCCACCCGTAGACTGCGCGCAGGAAGCCCGCCACGCGCTCTACGGAATCAGATGGCGCCGTCGGCATCGTCCATTGACCGGACATTCGCGGGTCATTCATCTTCTTTGCTCCTCTGCTCCTCGCCACGGACATTCCCAGTTGGGACTGTGCGCACCCCCCACCACCAGCGCCGGCTACCGCCGCACATATGACGGACGGCGTGACGCACCGCAGCAACTGTCGTTCACAGCCCCTACTGACGGACCCAGAAGTGAGCATACGACGTGCCGACTCACGTGTGGAGAAACGGTGCGGCTCTAAGTCTTTAAAAAGACGCTTTCCTGCGGGAGAAACGGAGGCGACAAAGTCGAAGCATCACCGGAGACGTCATGTGCTCGATCTGGCCCTCCCCGCTCGACGGATCTTCCTAATCTCCACTCACGGAAGGGCGTGCGGCGCATGGATACTTTTGGTCTGGGTTCCGCTCGGATTGGCACAAAGAAGTCTCCTCGGCGAGCAAGCACGCCGGCCCCCTGCTCGGCCGCCCGGGCGTTCGGGCGGTACCAAAGATACAGGCGGCCGGAGGGCAAGGCACACGGGCCCGTTCTCTCCAATGCAGATATGTGCCAGCACTCTTCGCCCTGCTCTCTTCGAGATGACCGGAATGTGTCACCTCTTCGCGCCGGATGCCAAGAGTATCCAGGCCGATTCCGTGCATGCATGGCGAGTGGTTAGACGCCACTCGGCGCGTGTGATGTACCGTTCGGCCCCAACGGCCTCGTGGTTCGGAGAAAGGACGCGGCGCCCGCCGCGCTGCGACTCCGCCGTTCTTCCGCAATTATCTCCAGGGGCGACCCGCTCGTGGCGTTGGTACGGCCTATGCCTATATGAGGAACTGGGGCAGGGAGAAATCGAGGGCGTGCATGCCGCGAGACCGCCGAGCCGGGCTCGATAGCTGGACTAACCGAGCGACAGACCGGCTCGGTGGGGCTTCGAGGGGTGCCGTCGCCCACAGCTTGGCCCTGACGTGAGTGAGAACACAACACAAACAAAAAGGAGGATATGGCCATGAAGTACGCGTATTGGTCCGTGGAAGCCCTGTTAGGCGTAGCGCTCGTCGTGGCGCCCATCGTGGAGAGGTTCACATCGTTTCACCGAGCGTCGTACACAGACGTGATCCTTGGTGCGGCGTTAATCGTGTGGGCGCTCGTCGGGTACGACCGGATGAACCGTGACCTCTCGGGGATGCGCCCCTTCAGGCACGTATGACGGAAGGGATCGCTCCACAACCCCAGGCGAGAGCGGTGTGCGCGGACCGCCAGCGTGACGCTGACGGGTACGCTATCGGCGACGGTCGTCGCCTGAAGGGCCGGCGGGACGGCGCTGCCATGTCCATCCAGATCGACTTCCCGTAGCAGGATGAGGAGTTGAGGGTCGGAGGCAGCATCCCCGCCCAGTCGGACCAAGGACGCACGACCGCTCCGCATCTTCCCGACCCGTCCGGCTCCCCAGGCCAGCCGGGAAGACCAGCCGCCTTCTCAATCCACGGGCCGCGGCGCCGGCCGGATCTCGCCGCTGACCAGGCCCGGCGGCTTCGCCAAGCCGCGCCTGCCGGCATCTGTGCCGGTTGCATTGGCCCCGTCTCGCCCCAACGATCCGATGAGACAGCGACGTTTTCCATGCCGTGCCCTGTGTGCCGCCCCGAGCCCGGCCGTGCCAACAGTATCCACCGCCGCCCATCCGCACAATAACAAGAGGTTAGGCCAGCCCAAGGGCACCGGGTCGTGCCACAGCCGACGCGGCGTCTCCGCGGCCGGCCGGATCCACCCACGTTCAGTGTGGAGGATTTCAGCGCGCGTTTCTCGCCGCTTATCGCGCGGACCTCGGTGCAACCGCGGCGTCGGCACGGCATATGCGTCTTCCGGTGCCCAGATGCATCGACAGACGGGGCGTGCGTGGCGGGTATGCGCAGACCCGCGAGCGGTACGAAAGCACGCCGCATGGCTTTGCCCCACGCCGGCATGAAGTTGGACGGCATCAAGTAATCGTCTTTGTCGATCGGTTTGACAATCGCACAGGCGGGCACCCCGCGGCGTGTGGTGTCCGCGCAACCCGTCACGAAACATAAGGAGGCTGTGAGATGCTGCGAAGATTTTTTCAACTGAAGTCCTGGCCCTTCGTTGTTGCCGTCTTGTTCATCGGTGGAGCGGCGCTGGCAGTTCTCGGGAGCCGGTCGGGCGCGGCCGGGCCATCGCTTTGGTCGGGCACGCCGCCGACCCTCGCCTCTGGCCAGACCCAGTGGGTCGCAGTGGCCAAGGCGGACACGGCGGCCGTCGTGAACATCAGTACGACCCAGGTCGTCAAGAATCCGATGGCTTCTGACAATCCGGAGAATCCGAATGACCCGTTCCAGGAGTTCTTCCGCCAGTTCATGGGCAATATGCCTCGGACCTACCGGACGCACAGTCTCGGATCGGGTTTCATCGTCCGGCCGGACGGCTACATCGTCACCAATAACCACGTCGTGGATGGGGCCACCGACATCACGGTGAAGCTCTCGGGCAGCCGCCATTTCACGGCGAAGGTCGTCGGCCGAGACCCGAAGACCGACCTGGCGCTCCTGAAGATCGATGCCCAGAACCTCCCGATCGTGACCTTCGGGGATTCTGACAAGCTGCAGGTCGGCGAGCCTGTCATGGCGATCGGGAATCCCTTCGGCCTGGAGGGCACGGTGACTACCGGCATCGTCTCGGCGAAGGGACGTGTTATCGGGGAGGGGCCGTACGACGATTTCATTCAAACGGATGCCTCGATCAATCCCGGTAACTCCGGCGGGCCGCTGGTGAACCAGGCAGGCCAGGTGGTCGGAATCGACACCGCCATCGTCTCGCAATCCGGGGGGTCCGTCGGCATCGGCTTCGCCATCCCGATCAACGAGGCCAAGACCATACTGCCCCAGCTGGAAGCGAAGGGGCACGTGACGCGCGGCTGGCTCGGCGTCAGCATCCAGCCCATGACGGGGGAACTGGCGAAGGCCTTTAAGCTCGAGCCGGATCACGGGGTCCTCGTGGCCGACGTGTTGCCGAATTCGCCGGCTGCCAAGGCGGGCCTCAAGACGGGCGATGTGATCACGGAATACGACGGGCACGCCATCGCCAAGGCCGGCGACCTGCCGCGCCTCGTGAGCAACACGCCCATTGGGCAAAGCGCGACAGTGCGCGTGCTCCGGGACGGCAAGCCCCTGACGGTCACGGCGCAGATCGCGACGCTGCCTGAATCCGAGCAGGTGGCCGAGGCGACCCCGGCTGGTGGGAAGTCTCTTGGCCTCACCGTCCAGCCGCTCACACCCGCTCTGGCGAAGCGCCTCGAGGTTCCGGATAAGGCCGGGCTCGTGGTGGCCGACGTTGCGGATGGGAGTCCGGCGGCCGACGCGGGCATCCAGCCGGGTGACGTGATCGTGGAGGTGAATCGGCAGCCGGTCCACACAGTCGCAGCCCTTCGGAAGGCGATCGCGGACCAGAAGGCCGGCGAGCCAACGCTGCTGCGGATCCACCGGAAGGATGCCAGCCTGTTCGTAGCGATCGAGGCGCCGCGCGCGCCTGAGGGGTAGTCTCACAATCCGCCACCCCGCGGCCGCAGCCACGCGACCGCGGGGTGGCGCGGCGTGCGTCGGACGCTCCGGCTGACCTCGTGGGTACCGTTGGCAGGGGTGCCGCGGACGGGTTGGGTGGTGCGGGTCCCGGCGGCTGAAGGAGAATGAATCATGAACCGTGGGATAAACCTCCTCGTCATCGCCCTCGTCTTCGTCCTCGGCGCGGCGATCGGCTACGCGGTCGGGTACGGCGTATGGGCCGTGACGCCCAGCCAGGTTGCGCAGCTTCAAGAGCGCGCCCAGCATTTCACCGAGAAGGCATTCGGCGTGGCGTCCGACCACGCCACGTCCGCCAGGCAGGGTGGGTGAGCGCACGAAGCGGCGCACCCCCTTCCTCATGTGCTGCGGAGCATCTCCGTTCGCGGACACCCGACTGAGGAACCAAGCATGAACCGCCGTCGACAGAATTCCAGCATGTGGTGGGTCGTTGGCCTCGCCATACTTCTCTTCGGGATCTGGAGCCAGCAGCACGCGCAGAGCGCTGCCCCCCTACGTTCCGTCCAAGTGAAGACGACGGCCCTCACGCCCGACAGCATCCCAGTGGCGACCGCGAGTTTGGCGGGACAGCTCAGCGGCCTGACCGTGATCACCCAGGTCGACAAAGCCACGGGACACCTCGTGGACACCCCGGACTTGCAAGCCACGCTGAGACTCCGGAACGCGACGGCGGACCAGGCGCTCCGCCTCCTATCGGGTACGGTGGAGTACACGGGTGCGGACGGAGCGCAAATCCCGTTGGCCAAGGCTCAAGGTAGCTCCGCCTTCAGCTTCTTCCCGGATCAACAAAGCGACGTGCTACCCGGACAAGCGATGTCCCAGGTGATCCGGGTGCCGTTCCCGGCTGCCGCCCTCAAGGCCAACACGCTGCGCAATATCCGCTTGCACCTCACCTACCGAGCGACTCCGTACAGGACGGAGACCGTGGACAGTTCCGTCACGCTTCCGGGGTAGGGGGGCAGCGAGGAAGGGGGAGAAGGGATCGATGCGGGGAGGAGGTGATCGCGTGTTAATGGCAACAGGTCAGGTTCTAGGCCGCATACGCGCGACTGGGCTGGCCCTGGCCGTCGTCGCCTTGGGGCTGCTGGCTACGGGCGCGCCGGCGTCGGCGGCTTCCAAGGTACACCGAGTCACGCTGGCGATGAGGGAGTTCGCCTTGCAGCCTGCCGCGCTGTACTTGAAGGCGGGAGAACGGGTCGAGTTGGTCATCCAAAACCGTGGAGCGACGGAGCACGAATGGTCGGCCGGCCGGGGCCTGGTCGACGTTCCCTACGAGAAGGGTTTCCGTACGGACCTCCTGGCGATTCTCAAACCGCGGGTGAGCGGGCAGGGCTATGACCTCGAGCAGTTGATGACGACGAATCTCGACCCGGAGGAAGGCGTCGAGGGCGAGACCGTGAACCGCTTGAGTCAAGAGGTGGATGTTGAGCCGGGAGGCCACGTCGTTCTCGACTTCACGGTTCCTCAGGACGCCAAGGGGATGTGGCGGATGGGCTGTTTCCTCCCCGGCCAATACGAGTCGGGTATGTACGGCGCCATCCTGATCGAATAAAACGCCTAGCTCGCGCGGCTGCGTCGCTTGGCCGCGCCCGCCGGGGAGATGTGGTGGACCGAGGAGGAGTCGGCCCAGGTGGGGAGGCAGGCATGGCTGAAGCGCGAGAAATGGAGGCGGCAAGCATTCGCATCCTAGTTGTAGACGATGACCTGTACGCCCGCCAGGCGATGATGGAGAGGTTGCGGAGTCGCGGGTACCAAGTGAAAGGCGCCGAGGACGGGCTCCAGGCCCTTCACCACCTGCAACGGGAGCGCTTCAACCTCGTCATCACGGATATTCAGATGCCTCGCATGGATGGCGTCGCACTCCTGCGCGAGATTTGTCGCCACGACTACGCGCCGGTCATCGTGCAGACGACGCTCCTCGACGCGTATTTGCAGGAGGTGCTGCGTCGTGCCGGTGCATCGGGTGTGCTGATGAAGGGCGAGTCGGTCGCGGAGCTCGTGCGTTTGGTGGAAGCACTCTGCCGGACGACCGAAGGGTCGTCGCCTCAGCGTGGGTGACGATTGGGGATCGCGGCCACGCGAGGCCGGGAAGGCGAGCGATGCCGCGGGTGTGTCGGGACATCGGCAATATCTCTGAGCCAGGCTGTTGGGCGGCCTCGGCCGAGCCAGGCGAGCGAACAGCACGACAACCGAGGTGGAAACATGGCCAGACACGGGCACGCAGTGGCGGAACCGGTAGTCTCGGCAATCAGGGGTGACAGCGCGCGGGCGAGCCAGGGGCTCATGGCCTTACTGCGGGAACGCCGCCGCCTGTCGGAGCCGGTCCGAGCGCCGAGAGACCCCTTCACTCCGGACGCTCTCGATGCGGCGAAGGATCTCGAGGAGGAGCAACTGTGGCTGGCGGTCTCGGACCGCCGTGAGGAGATCCAGGGTCAGATCGAGGAGGCGGTGCGACTTCTCTTCGAGGGGCAGTACGGGCGTTGCGTTGACTGCCGAATGGCCATTCCCCCGGCGCGCCTCCGGGCGCTCCCTTTTGCCATTCGATGCCTGGCCTGCCAGGAACGTCTGGAAAGAACGCAGCTGGCGCCAACCCGCCGCGATTTTGCGCCCGGGTCCGGTGGGACATTCTATGGGCGAGGAGGCGAATTATGAAGTCAAGAGGTTGCTGTGGACGACGAGGCGTGACGGTCGGTGTCGCTTTTGGGTGGGCGGTGGCGTGGCTCCTGGTCCAGTCGGGTCTAGCAATCGCCGCGGGTGATCCCTCGGCCGAACTGAGGACGGCGACCACGCACGCGGGCTTCGCCGCAAAATACGAAGCCCTGAACGAAGTCACGACGCACCTTCACCACACGCTGAATTGCTTGGTAGGCCCGCAGGACAAGTTGTTCGACGCGGCGGCGGGCAACCCGTGCCAGGGGCAGGGCAACGGGTATCTGCCGGATCTCAAGACTGCGAAGGGTGAGACCGCAGCGTATTACGACGCCTGGTGGGCCGCCCAGATCGCCGGCCAGGCCGTGAACGCGAAGACTCTGGGCGAGGCGAAGGCGGCGGCGCACATCGTCAACCAGTTGCTCGACGAAACCGCCAAGGCGATGTAGTGCGCGGTTGCGGAGAGGGCGCATGCGATGTTGTTGCACCCCCTGGCCGTCCATTTTCCCCTGGCCCTCTGGCTCACCAGCGCCCTGTTCGATCTCTTGGCGTGGGGACGCGAGGATCCGCTGTACCCGCGCGCCGCGCACTGGCTGGTGGGGCTTGGCTTACTGGGCGCGGTCCTCAGCATCGCGCTGGGGTGGATCGACCTGCTGGCGCAGGAGCGCGCGGGGGTGGGCACGGGTCTCGTCATCCGTCACCGTCTGCACAGCGTCGCAGCATACGCGGCCACGGCGGTGTACGGGATGAATCTCGGGTGGCGCTGGCGGACGCGGAACCGCGTCAGCGCCACCCTGCTCGCGCTCTCCGTGACCGGGGCGGTTCTGGTTGCAATCACTGGCTATCTTGGCGGCGACTTGCGGAGCGTGATGTAGTGTCGTTGATCAGGATGGAGAGAGGCCCGGTGTCGTTCCGGCAATGGCGGGATGCACGCAACCATAGGCGAGGAAGTGCACTCAGGAGGCACGGCATGGGATCGCATGATCCTGGAACAGCAGCGCCGACCCCACACTACCGCACAGCCGGTCGCGTATGGCTCATCGTTGCGCTCGCGGCGTTCGCGTTCGGCGCCAAGTCGCCGGAAGAACACCATGCGCACCACGCGATGGCCGACGGGCGCGGGGCAGTACCGGGCTTACCGGCCCTCGTGAGCAGCGCCCAGCCGTTCGACGCGCTGATGGGGGAGGCCATGGCGTCGATGGACAGCGCCATGAGGGGCGCGCCGATGACCGGCGACCCGGATCACGACTTCGCCGCCATGATGATCCCGCACCACCAAGGCGCCATCGAGATGGCGCAAGCGGAGCTGCTCTACGGCAGGGACCCTGTTCTGCGCCGCCTCGCGCAGGAGATCATCGTGACGCAGACGTCGGAGATCACCGTCATGCAACGGCAGTTGGGGCAACAACACACCAGCGAAACTCTGCAGCACTGAACGGACAGGAGGGTATGGCATGCAACCGATAGGGAAGGCGGCAGTAGTCGCGTTGGCGATAATAGCTGGGGGCTTGAGGACCGCCGATGCGGGCCAGGTACCCGGCGCCGCGAGCGCTCCGGATATCGCCATCAGCGCGCGTGATCGGGTGTACCTTGCCGATCAGAGCTCGAACACCGTATCCGTGGTGGACCCGGCGAGCGAGAAACTGCTGGGGATCATCCGCCTGGGCGATCCGACGCCCGGCAATCTGAGCCCACTTTACAAGGGGCAACTGCTCGTCCACGGGATGGGCTTCTCGCCGGATCATCGAACGCTGGACGTGGTGTCGATCGGCTCCAACTCCGTGGCGTTCATCGACACGGCGACCAATCGCGTGAAGCACATCACCTATGTCGGCCGCTCGCCGCACGAGGCCATGTTCACGCCGGACGGCAAAGAGGTCTGGGTCACGGTCCGCGGCGAGAACTACGTGGAGGTGCTGGACGGGACCACCTATGAGCCAAAGCTCAATATCCCGGTGCCAAACGGCCCGGGCATGACGATCTTCTCTCCGGGGGGAGCGTACGGGTACGTGTGTTCCAGCTTCACGCCACAGACGGTCGTCATCGACACCACGAGTCATCAGGTGGTCGGACGCGTCACGCAGGCATCGCCCTTCTGTCCCGACATCGCCGCCACCCCGGACGGCAGCCAGGTCTGGTTCACCCTGAAGGATGTCGGTAAGACGCAGGTCTTCAACGCGAAACCGCCCTTCAATGAGATTGCGCTGCTGGACACCGGTCCCATCACCAACCACGTGAACATCGTGCGCAATGCGCACGGCCAGTTCGCCTATGTCACGATCGGCGGACTCAACGAGGTCAAGGTATTCACCACCACGGACCATCCCGCGCTCCTGGCGACCATTCCGACGGGGGCGCTGCCGCACGGGCTGTGGCCGTCGGGAGACGGCACGCGCATCTACGTGGGTCTGGAGAACGCCAACGCCGTGGCCGCCATCGATACTTTGACCAACACGGTCGTTTCGACCATCCACACGGGGCAGTCGCCCCAGGGGATGGTCTATGTTCCCGACGCCGTCCCCGCGGGAACCGGGATGGCGAATCTGGCGCCCATCGGCGCGGCGGGCGAGGCCGTGCATGTTACGCTGGCCTCGGCCGGTGCGAAAACGCCCGAGACCACTGTGGCGGTCAACAACCAGGGGTTGATCGACCTGCTGGAGGCGGCGGTGACGGGTCTACAGCCGAAGAGCCCCTACCTGCTGGCGCTGGCGGGCGATGCCAATGGCTCGGGTCGGCTGGAGCCGGTTGCGGCGTTCACGACCAATCCCGCCGGGGCCGCGATCGTCGTCGCGGTCGGTCCGCTTCGCAGGGTCGTGCACGCGACGGATGGGACTCCGCGTCGGTACCTGGTCATCGCGCCGGTGGTCGACGGCAAGCCGGGGACGCCGGTGCAGATCCAAGGGTGAGCACATAGCGTCGGGATCCCGCTTCGGCGTATACCGGAAGGCGTCGGCGGGACACGCATGCCCCGTGGCGGAGCGATCATCTCCGCCACGGGGCGCAACGGCGAACAGCGGGCGGTGGAGCGGGCAGTGCGCCCGCTGCGGCGCTCTGTCGGCCCATGGCAATTGACACAGCCGCGCTACCTGGTTAGCATCGCTTCTGCCGGATCTCCCCGTGCCACGGTCGGATCGGCAGCGCGCTCTGCGCTCTCGGGTTCCGATGTGGCAACGTCAACGCCATCCTGTGCGATCCGCGGGGCTCGCTCTACGAGCGTGCCCGCGTGCCGTTCCTTACCACCCGTTCAGCCAAAGCTAATTTCGCGCGTGGCAGCGACGCGAGGTAGGCTATGGAGCCCGTTACCTTCTCTGTCGTCCTGTTCGGGGCGTCGGTCGTGGCCGGCGCGCTGGGCGCGCTCCTGGGGCTTGGCGGGGGCGTCATCATCGTCCCCGTCCTCACGCTGATGGCCGGTCTGAACATCCACTACGCCATCGGGGCCAGCATCGTCTCGGTCATCGCCACGTCAAGCGGAGCCGCGGCCACCTACGTGCGCGATCGGATCACAAATCTGCGGTTGGGCATGTTCCTGGAGATCGCCACGACCACCGGGGCGGTGACGGGGGCCCTGGTCGCCGGGTGGCTGCCCGGTCGCGCGCTCGCCGTGGTCTTCGGACTCGTCCTCATGTACGCGGCGTGGACCATGTTCCGGTCCCGGCAGGAGGATGTGCCGACCGGCGTGGTGGGCAGCCCACTCGCGACCCGACTGCGCCTGCACGGCACCTTTTACGACCCCTCTCTCCACCGCCAGGTGGACTACCAGATCACCGGGGTGCCGGAGGGATTCGGGATGATGTGGCTGGCCGGGCTCATCTCCGGGCTGCTGGGAATCGGGAGCGGGGTCTTCAAGGTCATCGCCATGGATATCATGATGCGGGCCCCCCTCAAGGTGTCGACCACGACCAGCAACTTCATGATCGGGGTCACAGCCGCCGCCAGCGCCGGCATCTATTTCCTCCGGGGAGATATCCACCCCTTCATCGCGGCGCCCGTGGCTCTGGGCATCTTACTGGGGACCGTGGCCGGGACGCACTTACTCCTCCACTTGCGCGGAGCAGCCATTCGGAAGGTGTTTCTCGTCGTGCTCATCGTCGTCGCGCTACAGATGATTTGGCGAGGCATCCAGGGGACAATCCGATGATGCCGTCGAAATCCGCGGGCGCCCCCGACGAGCGGGAGCCGATCACCTGGATGGAACTGATGATCAGCTATGTCCTCCGTGGCGGCGTCCTCGTCAGTGCGGCCGTCATTCTGTGCGGGATTGCGCTGGTCGCCGTGACGCGGGACACGGGGTACGCGCCAATCCAGCCGCACCATCTGCCGGACATCCTGGCCTTCCACCCCACCGCCGGCCCCGGATACTTCCCCGCTGCCCCCGCGGCCGTGCTCCGGGCGGCATGGGTTGGGAAGCCCTATGCGATCATCGGTCTGGGAATGCTCCTGCTCATCGCCACGCCCGTCGTGCGGGTGGCCCTGTCGGTGGCCTTCTTTCTGGCGCAGCGGGATTGGCTCTACACGGGGATCACTGTGTTCGTGCTGGCCGTGCTTCTCGTGAGTCTGATCGTGGGCGTCGGGTAGCCTCCCGGACGCGGCACGCTCCGGAGGATCGCATGCAGCCATACGACCTGCACTTCTTTCCGTATCCGCCTCTCTACCTGCTGGCCTTCCTCCTCTTGCTCGGCTTCCTGCTCGTCCTGCTACGCTGGGGCCTGATCCGGTACGTCTACGAGCGGCTGGGCCTGAGCCGCCGCGCCGCGATGGTTCTCCTCTTCGCCGCCCTCGTGGGGAGTGGGATCAACATCCCGCTGATGCAACTTCCGGCGCAGCGTGTCGTCGAGCCCGCAATTGTGAACTTCTTCGGCATGCAGTATGTGGTCCCGCGGGTTGTGGAGCGGGGCGGGTCGGTGCTCGCGGTCAATGTCGGAGGGGCCATCATCCCGGTCCTCGTCGCGCTGCGCCTGATCCGGCAACACGGGATCACGCGGCGCCTGCTTCTCTCTTTCGGCATGGTGACAGTCCTCATGTATCACTTGGCGCAACCCATCCCGGGGGTGGGGATCGCGTTGCCGCCCCTCCTCCCGTCGGTGGCCACGGCCGTGATCGCCCTCGTGCTGGACAGGCGGGCCGCCCCGAGAACGGCTTTCATTGCGGGCACGCTCGGCACGCTGGTCGGCGCGGACCTTCTCAACCTAGGGCGCATACGGGACCTGGGGGCTCCCGTCGTCTCTATCGGCGGGGCCGGAACTTTTGACGGGGTGTTCATGATCGGGATCGTCGCGGTGCTCCTGGCTGGGCTGCCGGGCTCCCGCCGCGAGACACCTCCGGGTGAGGCGCCCGCACGGTGATGGCGCCAACCACCGGGCGGATCGGCCAGTCGGGGAAGGTTTCGGCGGACGCGCGAGGCCGGGCTTGCGGGACCCGCGCCGGCGACCTATCATGCTGCGCAGACGGCCCGATACCGGCGCAAGGTAGGGGGTCCCATGTGGCACGAATGGAGCCTACGAGCCAAGATCGTTGGACTCACGGTGGGGGTGGCGCTGCCCGTCATGGCGCTGACGACGGTGTTGACGGTCCGCCTTTCCCGCAGTGCCCTGGAGGACGATCTGCGGACCAGCGGACTCGCGCTGGCCCGAGAATTGGCCGCGTCGGCAGTCGAACGTCATGGCGCGGAAGGGGAGACGCTCCTCCAGCGTGAGATCGGCAGCTTGGCGGGGCGGGGCGGCCTGGTGCGTGACGCGGCCATCTACGCGGTTGGTCCGGTCGGTGTGGTGATGCGAGCGCACGCAGGAAAGCCGGAGTCGCCGGACGCGACTACGGAGGTCGCAGCGCGCGAGGGTCAGGAGATTGTGGTCGTGAAGCGCGAGGCCCTCTCCCGTCTGTGGCTGGTCACGGTGCCCATCTGGGAAGGCAAGCGAAGCGTCGGCGCTGTCTCGCTGACTCTTCCGCTGGCGCGAGCGGACGCTCTCGCGCAACGAATCGAGCGCCAAGCGGTCCTGCTTGGGGTGACCGCCATGTGCCTCCTGATCGGCGCCCTGTCCGCCTTCATGAACCGCGCCCTGGCCGCGCCGCTCGGTCGGATCCTCCAGGTGATGGGGCGGGCGGAAGGCGGGGATCTCGCGGCGCGGGCGCCCGAGGACCGGAGAGACGAGGTGGGCCAGGTGTCGCGCGGCTTGAATCGGATGCTGGAGCAGGTGGCATCCTTCCAGGCAGAACTGGCGCGCCGCGTGTCCGAGGCGACGGCACAGCTTCGCACGACCAACGAACGATTATACGCTGCCCAACAGCAGGTGGGGAGGAACGAGCGGTTGGCGGCGGCAGGAGAGCTGGCCGCGGCCATGGCGCACAATGTGGGCACCCCACTCACCGGGGTCGTGGGCCACCTGCAGTTGCTGGAGGAGGAGGTGGCCGAGCCGGCCGTTAAAGAGCGCTTGCGGCGGATTCAGGGGCAAGTGGACCGGGCTGTGGCGGCCGCCAGGCAGTTTCTGGGTGCAGCGAGGCCCGCACCGTTGCGCACGCCGGTGGACGTCAAGGCGCTGCTAAGGGACCTCTTGGTCCTGGTCTCGCCAGAGTCTCAGCGAAAAGGGATCGCGGTTGCTCAGGCGTTCGCCGAGGAGCTACCGATCATTGCCGCAGACCCGAATCAGTTGCAGGAGCTTTTTTTGGGCCTGTTCACCAATGCGCTGGACGCCATGGGGGCGGGAGGCACTCTCCAGGTTGTCGTGGAAACGGGGCTGTCCGACGGGGGCAGCCCCGTGATCCGGGTGGTCTTGAGCGATACGGGCTCCGGCATCCCGCCGGAGAATCTCGCCAAGGTCTTTGAACCGTTCTTCACCACCCGGTCATCCTCCGGCGGGACCGGGCTGGGCCTGGCCATCGCCCGTCGCATCACGCAAGAGCACGGCGGTTCAATCCGCCTGGAGAGTGAACCGGGCCGCGGGACGCGCGCCATCGTGGAGCTGCCGGTGGGCGCAGAATAGCAGGTTGTCGAAGAACCCGTTGTTCCGCAGGTGGCTCAAAAAGGCCCAGATGCAAGGCGGCGCGCGCAGGGCCGAGTGAGGCGTACTCCAGGTACGCCGCAACGAGCGCCCGAGTAAGCCAACGCCGCAGATGGGTCCTTTTCAGCCACCTGCTGGGGGGATGTATGGAGTCCGCCAAGATCCTGGTCGTCGACGACGATCCCGACATCGTGGCCGTGCTGGACGAGCTGCTCCGGAAGGAAGGCCTCCAGGTCACCACGTGCGCGACCGGAGGCGACGCCATCGCCGCCGGGCGCGATGAGCAGTTCGATGTGGTGGTGGCAGATATCCGGTTGCCCGACGTGGACGGACTGGCGGTCCTGCGCGCTTACCAGGAGACCAGCCCCGACGCGGCCGTGATCGTGACGACCGCCTTCGGCACCGTTGAGACAGCCATCGAGGCGATCAAGACCGGTGCCTACGATTATATCCCGAAGCCCTTCAAGCTGGACGAGGTGCGCATCGTCGTGCGGCGGGCGCTGGAGCGCAAGCGTCTGCTGCAGGAGAACCGGCGGTACCGGCAGGAGCTGCGAGGCAAGTACCGGCTAGAGAACGTGGTGGGCGCCAGCGGGCCAATGCTGGAGATCTTCAAGACGGTGGCGCGGGTGGCCCCCACGCGGAGCATGGTCCTCATCCAAGGGGAGAGCGGCACGGGAAAAGAGCTGATCGCGCGCACGATCCACTACAACAGCGACCGCGCGCAAGGGGCGTTTGTCGCGGTCGACTGCGGCGCTCTGACCGAGACGCTCTTGGAGAGTGAACTCTTCGGCCACGAGCGCGGAGCGTTCACGGGAGCGACTGGCCTCAAGCGAGGGCTCTTCGAGGTGGCGCGAGGGGGCACGTGCTTCCTGGACGAGATCGGCGACGTCTCGCCCGCCGTCCAATCGCGGCTGCTCCGGGTGCTCCAAGAGCACGAGATCAAGCGGGTCGGGGGTACAGATGCGATCAAGGTCGACGTGCGCGTGCTGGCCGCCACCAACCAGCATCTAGAAGCGCTGGTCAAAGCGCACAAGTTTCGGGAGGACCTGTTCTACCGCCTGAGCGTGGTAACGATTACGCTCCCGCCGCTGCGCGAGCGCGTGGACGACATCCCCCTGCTGGCCGAGTTCTTCCTGCAGAAGTTCACCCAGGCTTCGGGCAAACGGGTGGAGCGCATCGCCCCCGAGGCCCTGGCTCTCCTGGCAGCCTACGCGTGGCCGGGCAATGTCCGAGAACTCGAGCATGCCATCGAGCGGGCCGTCATCCTGACCCAGAATCCCACCCTGCTTGCCGGGGATCTTCCACCAGAACTCCAGGCGCCTCCGGGGGGCAAGCCCGCCCAGGACGCCCAAGTGCTGCCCCTGCGTGAGGTCGAACGGCGACACCTGCTTTTCGCGCTGGATCGGGCCAAGGGGAATCGGAAGCGGGCTGCCGAGTGGCTGGGCGTTACTCGCCGTACGCTCTACCGCATGGCCGCCCGGCACGGGATCAAGCTCGCCGGCGGGGACGACTGATCCGAATTCCCGCGCGCTCCCTCTGGGTGCGCAGGTGTGACGGTCTGGGCCAGGCCCTGCCGAGAGTATCCAACCGGCCTCGTGCGGCGCTTGACGAGAGGTTAGGCTGGATCGCGCAAATTACGGGCGCCATCCGGTAGGCAGAGATGGCGTGCCCCTAGTCCGCAACCGAAGCCTCTCCCCGAAGCCCCGCTCCTGTGTTTCCAGCCCCTTGTCTCGCCGATGCGTCCTCCGATGCTGTCTGGCACGACGCATGCGTACGCTCGCATTCAGACGGACGTCACGTGTGTCCGGTGACGGGCCTGGCCGGTGGAAACTGCGAAAGTTCCGGTGGCGAGGGATGTGGTGTAACGGGGCGCTCGTGATGCGAGACGCCGTACTTGCTACGTGAAGTATCTTCAAATAAGCGTCTGCGGTCGGGCGTCGCGACGGCGACTCCGGTGGGGCGGAGAGGGAGGCGCCGGCCTACGAGGTGACGGCTGCCGTGCCTCCCAAATGGGCACCGGGCCCTCCGCATCAGGGAAGGCCACCGTGGAGATGGGAGAGAACGTAAGGGGCGCCCCGCCAGCGCCGACCATTCCGGCTCGAGCGAACTGACGGGCAAGGAGGGGACACCATGGATGACAAGCAGCGACAGTCGCGTCGACGATTTCTTCAGACTCTGGCCGCGTCGGGGGCGATTGCGGCAACCGATCTCGCCTGGTGGGAAGACCCGTTGCTGTCGCCCAGGAAAGCATACGCCGCCGCGCCCGTGCGATTCCAGTTCAGCGTGCCGGAGCCGCTGCGCATTTCCCTGGTGGAATCGCTGGTTGACCGATTCAACAAGTCGCAGTCCGAGTACGAAATCAAGGTGGAGTTCGTGCCGCAGGCCCAGGCGCGGCAGAAGCTCATCACCGCCGTCACCGCCGGCAATCCGCCGGACTGCTGCCAGGTGTGGGACAACTGGCTCGGTGAGTTCAACGGCATGGGGGCGCTGGAAGACCTGACGGATCGGATGAAGGCATGGAAGTACTATGCCACGACCGCGCCCACGGCGTGGCAGACCGTCACGCTGAAAGACCGTATCGTGTCTTTCCCCCTGGCGCTCACCAACGACGCCATCTTCGTCCGGACGGACCGGGTGAAAGAATACAGCCTGAAAATGCCCACCTTCGACTGGAGCACGGACGACTTCCTGACACTTGCCAAGGGCTTCACCAAGCCGGAGAAGAACCAGTACGGCTTCGGTCTGCGAGGCGGAGGCACGTGGGCCGTCCTGTATGCGACCGAGTTCATGTATGGCAACGGCGCGCAGGTGCTGAAGGACGGCAAGGTGGTCATCAACTCCCCGGAGGCGGTCTCCGCATTCGAGTGGTACGTCGATCTCATCCGGAAATGGAAGGTCACGCCACCGAGCGCGCCGACAGACGCCTATCGCCAGATCGTGGAAGGGTTCGGTCGCGGCGTGACCAGCATGTACCTCCACAACTCGGGTTCCATCGAGGAACAGAAGAAGTTCGTGGGCGAGGCCAACTTCGCCACGCTGCCGATCCCCGTAGGACCGGCGAAGAAACGCGCCTCGTTTTTCTTCTCTGAGACGCTTACCATGCTCAAAGGCGCCAAGAACAAGGACGGCGCCTGGAAGTTCATGACGTGGATGATGGACGACGAGCAGCATTACCAGTACTGCAAGACGCTCGGCCTGCTGCCCACGCGCCAGAACCTGTCCGAGCGGCCGCCGTACACGGAGGCCGCCTACGCGGGGTTCGTGAAATCCATCCCCTTCTCCATCGTAAGTCCGTACCTGGCCTATCCAGCGTGGGGTGGGAAGCTGGACTCGGAGGGTGTACCGCTGTTCCAGCAGGCGTTCGTGGGGCAGATCACGCCCAAGCAGTGCCTGGACAAGTTTGCTGAGATGCTCACGAAGAACATGATGTAGGCGGGCAGCAGCGCTGTGCCGACTCCGGGGGCCGTCCGGGGGCCCCCGGAGTCGGCTGTCACTTCCGCGTCCGGACTGGGGTTTCCCGCGTGAACCACGACGCAACGGTCACCATGCCTGCGGCACGGGTGTTTTTCTCGCGCACCACCCGCGAGACCCTCGCGAACTACGCATACCTCCTGCCGGCGGCCATTTGCCTGGGCGGGACGGTTCTCTTCCCGATTCTCAAAGCCATCCACATGAGTTTGTACCAGAACGTGCTCTCCCGGCCGCAGGACTATCACTTCATCGGCCTTGGCAACTACGTGCGGATGCTCCACGACCCGACCTTTTGGCTGACGCTCAAGAATTCCGTCGTGTGGGTGTTCTTTTCGGTCAGCATCCAGTTCGTCCTCGGATTCCTGGGCGCGCTGCTTCTGAACGCCAGCTTCAAGGGGCGCGCATTTGTCCGGACACTCAATCTCCTCCCCTGGATCATCCCCGGCGTGGTCGTCGGGCTGGTGTGGGAGTACCTGTACCAGCCGAACTACGGGCCGATCAACGACATGCTCAAGCGGGTGGGCGCGCTCACCGTGCCGGTCGCTTGGCTCAGCGAACCCGCGTTCGCCATGGCCTCGGTCATCTTTGCCAATATCTGGCGGGGGATTCCCTTCTTCAGCATCATGATACTGGCGGGGCTGCAGGCCATTCCAGACGAGGTGTACGAGGCCGCCACCGTGGACGGGGCCAGCGTCACCCAGCGGTTCTGGAACATTACGCTCCCCATGTTGCGGCCGATTATCGTCGTGGCCACGGCAACCCGCATCATCTGGACGTTCAACTATGCCGACCTGATCTTCGTCATGACCAACGGCGGCCCGGCGAACGCCACGCAGATCACGTCCAGCTACACGCTCCTCACGGCGTACACGGATCTGGACTTCGGCTACGCGGCGACGCTGTCGGTCGTCCTGCTGGTCATCATGCTGGTCTTCACGGCGTGCTATCTGAAGTGCACGAAGGGCGTGGAGTCGGTGTCCGGATGAAAAGGCAACGGTCCGGGGATTTCCTCGAGCGCCTCCTGGGTGGCCCGGTCCTCTGGACCGGGCTGGCGATCATGACGCTGTTTGCCATGGGGCCATTCCTCTGGGCATTGTCCGCATCTCTCAAGACACGTGTGGAGCTGTACGCGACGCCCATCACCTACATTCCCGTCCATCCTACTCTCCAGAATTATGTAGAGGCTTGGACCTCGCGCCTCACGCCGTTCAGCGTCTTCTTCGCGAACAGCCTGTGGGTCTCGTCTGTCACCATGGTGGCCACGATCGTGATCTCCACCTCGGCCGGCTACGCCTTGGCGCGGTTTCGGTTCCTCGGCAAGAACACCCTGATGCTGGTCTTCCTGGCCACGCAGATGTTCCCTGCGGTCCTGCTCATCCCGCCCCTCCTCTCCCAGTGGTACGCCCTGGGCCTGATCGACACGTACCAGGCGCTGATCTACTCCAACTTCTCCTTCACCGTGCCGTTCACGGTGTGGATGTTGGTGGGCTACTTCGAGAGCATTCCGCGAGAGCTGGAGGAGAGCGCCATGATCGATGGCTCCAGCCGGTTTGGCGCCATGCTCCGGATCATCGTTCCCCTGGCGGCGCCGGGGATTGCCGCCACGGCCATCTTTGCCTTCGTGTCCTCGTGGAGTGAGCTGCTCTTCGCGACCACGTTCACCAGCAGCACCGAGATGCGCACGCTATCGGCGGGCCTCCTGTACATGGCCGGCCAGTACGAGGTCCAGTGGGGGCAGCTTTCCGCCGGCGTCGTGATCAGCACCATCCCCGTGGCCATACTCTTCACGTTCCTTCAGAAACACCTCATCAAGGGTCTGACCGCCGGGGCGATGAAGGGGTGACGGCGCAACGATTCCGTCGCGCACGTACGCACGTCGTTCCGCTTCGGTTCTCCAGCGCTTCCCGCCGACCAAGATTTCACACCGAAAGCCCGCCAGGACCGTGAGTCCTCATGTATGCATCTTTGGGTGCCGCACCCCCGGGAGTCACCTCGTCGAGGGTGTGCGGTGTCGCGGCGCGATCGTCTGTCTGTCGCCGCGAGTCGGGACTAAATCCGCGTCGCTGTGTGCTATTTTCCCAAGTGGTGTGTCAGTCTACGCTGCCGTCCGCCAAGAGTATCCACGGTTCTCCCGTTAGGCAAATGGCGCATAGTTAGGCCGCGCCGGAGTGGCGGCGCGTGCCACACCCGCGAACGCGACGGATCCCAGCCGCTGGTCGCCCTGGCGCCATCGGCACCTCCCGACTGCTTGTTTTCGCACGCTTACTCTGATGCCCGAGCTGGTCGCACGTGCTGGCACGCCGCGTGCCTCCATTCAGCAGTGTGAATGAGGTGCGTTGTGAACGGTGTGCAGGCGGGACGGGTGCGGGTACTCGTCGTGGAAGACGACCGCGAGATGCTCCAGGGTATCTGCCGGAGCCTACGCGCCCTTGGGTATGACGCAGACGGGGTCACGACAGGCCGCGAGGCTCTCACGCAATTGCGGTGCGCGGACTTCGCGGCAGTAGTCGCCGATGTGGGCCTGGCTCGAACCTATGACCTGGATCTCATGCGCGAGGTTCAGAGCCTGGAGGGCTTTCGGCCCTGGGTGATGTACACAGGCGTGCCGGATCCGTTGGCGCCGCGTTGGTGTGGGCAGAGCGGCGTGTTCTGCGTCCTGGTGAAGGGCGCGCCGACGAAAGACCTCCTGCGGTCGGTGGAAGAGGCGTGCCGCGCCGCATCCTGGAGCGGTAGGGCCCGCTGCGCGTGACACGCTGGCCGGCGGGAGGCAGGGAGGGAGGAGGAAGTCGACGATGCGATACGGGTACTGGTGGATTGAAGCGCTGCTGGGTGTGGTACTGATCGTGGCACCATTCGTGGGAAAATTCACGGGGCTACACCCAGCTTCGTACACGGACGTCGTCATTGGCGTCCTGCTCGTGGTATGGGCCCTCGTGGGCTATTGGTTCCTGGGCGAGACCGGCTCGGGACTGCATGCCTCACGGGCCTAACGATGGAACTCACACATACGAAGGAGGGGTAGACATGCGAGGAGCGAAAGTGGCAAAGGTAGTGATCGGGGTGTGGACGGCCGGTAGTCTGGCCCTGGCTGCGGGGCTCGCGCTGGCGGCGACGACCGAGACCAAGACGCCGGAGGCCGCGAAGGCGCCCGCCGTTTCGGCGCCTGCCGCTCCCGCCAAGGCTTCGGGCGAGAAGGAGGCCCAGGAGACCAAGGCGGAGCAAAAGGCGGAAAAGGCTCAGGTCGCAAAGGAAAAGGGTGACAAGGAGGTGGCGGCCGACCGCACCGTCCGTGGGGAGGTGACGGCCGTGGAGACCACGGCGAAGACTCTGACCGTCAAGACGATGCGAAACAAGAAGGAGGACATCATCGGCGTGGAGGTTCCCGGTGCGGTGAAGATCACCCAAGGCAAGGCCGTCAAGACGTTGGCGGATATCAAGGTCGGGGACCACGTCTGGGTGAAGTACGATCGGATGAGCGACAAGCTGGTTGCGGACACCATCCACATCTTGCCGCCTCAGAAAATGGCCCCCAAAAAGAAGAGCTCCTAACACACGTGGCGCCTCGGGGCCCGCGAGTCGTTCGGGTCCCGAGGCCCTTTTTCTAGTGACATGGATGCGACGCGGAAGCAGACGGACAAGGGAAGAGTTGTCCGGCGGATCACCCGGGCAGGGCTCGCTGTCGTGGTGATTGCCGGGGTCTTGCTTTTCTCGTTCTTCGCGCTGGCCTTCCAAGTGTCGGAGCTCTCGTCGGTCTCGATGTCGCCAACGCTCCTGCCCGGTGACTGGGTGCTCGTCAATCGGCTTATCTATCGCCTGCGTCCCCCTCGGCGAGGGGACATCATCCTGTTCCACTTCCCCCAGGCCGGAGGCCGGGACTTTGTCAAGCGGGTGATCGGGGTCCCCGGCGACGTGGTGAAGGAACAAGCCGGACGTTTCACCGTGAACGGCCGGGTAGTGAATGTGTCGCGAACCGATCCGTCGGACCCCGCAGAGGCCCTGAATGCGGCGCTCGGGCCGGAGCGCGTGCCAGCAGACCGGCTCTACGTGCTTGGCGATAACTGGAGGACCAGCCTGGATAGCCGGTTCTGGGGTACGGTGGACGAGCAGGAGGTGGTCGGCGAGGCGGTCCTGATCTGCTGGTCACGGGGAGCGAATTGGTGGGACGTACACTGGAGCCGTCTCGGGCGTTGGCTGGAGTAGTCGTGCCGCACAGGCTCCTCGGGGGAGGGGATTTTCGTACGCGAACGCGGCGGGGCGATCGGCGAGAAGCGCTGCCTGCGACGCGTTTCCTCGGGGAACAGGGGCGAGAGAGCGCGAGGGAAGGGGGGGCCATGGTTTGTCCACAGTTGAAGGGTGCCCGGTGGGGTGTGTTCGCCGTTCTCGTGGGGCTTACGAACGCGTGTCTTGGAGCCAGCGGCGCGCACGCGGCGTCCCTGCCGTTGGCTGAGAAGGTCATCCCGCTGAAGCCGAGTATTACCTTCGTGAAAGCGTCGTTTCTGACGGGAGAGATCGCAGGGTTGAGAGTTGTGGAGCGGATAGAACCTGAGACGGGAAAGGTCGTTGGCGCGCCGATGCTCGAAGCCACGCTGACGGTGTCGAACGATTCGCGAGATCACGCGGCGCGTCTTCTCGGCGGGAAGATCGAGTACATCGATGGCACAGGGCGGCCGATTCCTACGGCCGATACCAGCTTCGTCTTTACGATGACCACGCCAGACCGGCTTGATCCGGGACAGGCGGTCTCACAGCCCATCGAGATTGCATTTCCGCCGTTAGGCCTGAAACCTCATGGCCTTCGTGAAGTGAGTCTGCAGCTAACCTATCTTCCAGTCCCTTATGAAACGGACACCGTGCACGTCCCGGTGTATCTCGGCGGTTGAGGCAGAGCCCAATGTAATCCGGGGCGGCTCGACTCCTATCAAATGCGTGCCACGCGCGCGTCACTCCGCGTCACACGCAAGACGCTCATTTCGCCCAGGCATCCAGTGCTTGGGCGATTCCACATCGCGAATGGCGCGCTCTCCGTGGAGATCGAAACGTGACCGCTGCCACCGCGGTATACACGAGGGGGCCACGTGGCGCTCGCGCGGCGCGGCGCCGGAGACGGTCGTAGGAGCGGAGGACAGACATGGGTGCGGTGTCCGGTGCATCGAATCGCGCGTGGGACAGGGTCGGTTGTGCGTCTTCGCGACGACATATAATCGGGCCTTTCATCCTGTCGCTGGCCATGCTCACGGCATGCTCCGGCGATCCGTCGGCGCCGGCCGATGCCAAGGCTGCTCCGGCGCCGGAGGCGGTGCCGGTCAGCGTGGCCACCGTCGCGACGAAATCTGTGCCTGTGCAAGTTCTCGCGAACGGCACGGTCCAGGCGATGGCCACGGTGACGATCAACAGCCAGGTGGACGGACAGATCTCCGCCATCGACTTCAGAGAGGGGCAGGACGTCAAGCAGGGAGATCTCTTATTCACGCTCGACCAGCGGCCCTTCGAGGCGACGTTGCGTCAGGCGCAGGCAAACCTAGCGCGGGACACCGCGCAGCACCAGCAGGCGGAAGCGGCGTTGGCGCAGGCCAGGGCAGCGGATCGCCAGTCGCAGGCAAACCTGACGCGGGACATGGCGCAGCTGGATAACGCCAATGCCGAGGTCCGTCGCTATAAATCACTGATCGATGACGGCGCCATCTCGCAGGAGCAGTACGACCAGGTTCGTACGGCCGCGCTGGCCATGGAGGCAACGGTCGAGGCGGACCGAGCGGCCATCACCAACGCCAAGGCGGTCATCGGGGCAGCCCAGGCGACGGTCGAAAACGCCAAGGCGGCCATTCAGGCAGACCAAGCGGTCGTCGAGAACGTCCGCATTCAGCTTGGCTACACGACCATTCGCGCCCCCATGGCGGGACGCACGGGGGGCCTGCTGGTCCATATCGGCAGCACCGTCAAGGCGCGCGACGCTGCCAGTCCGCTCGTCGTCATCAATCAGATTCGCCCAACCTACGTGGCCTTCTCCGTTCCTGAGCAGTATCTCGCAGAGATCCGCAAATATCGCGAGGCCGGTTCGCTGCAGACCCAAGCGCTCATCCCGGGCCAGGAAACCAGACCGGTCCGCGGGCAGCTGGCCTTCATCAACAACACGGTGGACCCCGCGACCGGGACCATCCAGCTCAAGGCCATCTTCCCTAACACGGACAATCGACTGTGGCCCGGCCAGTTCGTGAATGTCACCCTCACCCTTACGACGGTGCCGAACGCGGTGGTCGTTCCCACCCAGGCGATCCAGACCGGGCAGCAAGGACCGTACGTGTTTGTCGTCCAGGCCGACCACACGGTGCTGAGTCGATCAGTCGTAACAGGGCGGGCACTGGACAACGAAACCATCGTGGAAAATGGGGTTGCGACGGGAGACCAGGTCGTGACCGAGGGCCAGATCCGCCTGGTCCCCGGCGCGAGAGTCGACATCAAGTCCGCGGCGCCTCAGGAGAAGGCCGGATGAGCCCGGGACTCTTTATCCGGCGGCCCGTCATGACCACCTTGGTCATGCTGGGCATTCTGTTCTTCGGGATCACCGCCTACCGGGTCCTGCCCGTGAGCGACCTACCCAACGTGGACTTTCCAACGATCCAGGTCTCGGCCAGTCTCCCCGGCGCGAGTCCAGACACCATGGCATCCGCGGTGGCGACACCGCTGGAGAGGCAATTCAGCACCATCGCCGGCGTGGATTCCATGACCTCCACCAGCGCGCTTGGTCTCACCAACATCACGATCCAGTTCAGCCTCGATCGGAACATCGACGGCGCCGCGCAGGACGTCCAGGCGGCCATCGCCAAGGCGCAGTCTCAGCTGCCTTCGGGCATGCCCACGCCGCCGACCTACCAGAAGGTGAACCCCGCGGATCAGCCGATTCTCTATGTGGCGCTGAGCTCCTCAACGCTACCCCTCTACACCGTGGACGAGTACGCCGAGACGCTCCTGGCGCAACGAATTTCGACGATCAACGGGGTGGCGCAGGTCCAGGTCTTCGGCTCGCAGAAGTACGCGGTCCGCATTCAGCTGGACCCCAACGCGCTGGCGTCGCGAGGCATCGGGATAGACGAGGTGCAGAAGGCCGTCGCCCAGGGGAATGTGAATTTGCCGACCGGGACGCTCTACGGACCGCATCAGGCATTCAATGTGCAGGCCACGGGACAACTCACCAACGCTGCGGCCTACCGTCCTCTCATCGTGACATACCGTAACGGATCTCCTGTGCGACTCGGGGATCTGGGTCGGGTGCTCGACAGTGTCCAGACCGACAAGGTGGCGAGCTGGTATAACGGCGAGCGAGCCGTCGTCCTGGCGATCCAGCGGCAGCCAGGCACGAACACGGTGGAAGTGGTGGACGCCATCCGAACGCTGCTGCCCACGTTTCGAGCGCAGATTCCCGCGTCGGTGAACATGAACATCCTCTACGATCGGTCCGTCTCCATCCGCGGATCGGTTCGCGACGTGGAGTTCACGTTGCTCCTCGCGGTCATGCTGGTCATCCTCGTGATCTTCCTCTTCCTGCGGAATGTCTCCGCCACGATCATCCCCAGCCTGGCCCTCCCCATGTCGATCGTGGGGACATTCGCCGCCATGTACCTGTTTGGGTACACGGTGGACAACCTCTCCCTGATGGCTCTCACATTATCCGTGGGGTTTGTCGTGGACGATGCCATTGTCATGCTCGAGAACATCGTCCGGCATATGGAAGAAGGGAAAACCCGAATGGAGGCCGCGCTCGAGGGCTCGAGGGAGATCGGGTTTACCATCCTGTCCATGACCTTGTCCTTGGCAGCGGTGTTCATCCCGGTTTTCTTCATGGGGGGCGTGATCGGGCGTTTGCTGCACGAGTTTGCCGCCACCATCGGAGCGGCGGTGCTGGTATCCGGCTTCGTGTCCCTGACGCTCACGCCCATGGCCTGCAGCCGTTTTCTCCGGCCGCCCACCGAAACGCACGGCCGCCTGTACACGGTCTCCGAGCGGGTCTTCGAGGGCATGCTCCACCTGTACGAATCGAGCCTCAAGCGGGTGCTGCGGCACCCGCGGTTCGTCATGGGGGTCCTCGCGCTGACGCTCGTGCTGACCGGATACTTTGTCGTGCATATTCCGAAGGGTTTCCTCCCTGACGAAGACACCGGGCAGATCTTCGCCTTCACGGAAGGCGCCCAGGACATCTCGTTCGACGCGATGATGAAGAACCAGCTCGCAGCCGCCAAGATCGTGGCTCAGAACCGCTCTGTCGACAACTTCATGTCCTCCATCGGCGCGAGCGGTATCAGCGTTTCACCCAACACCGGCCGGATGTTCATCCGTCTGAAGCCCCGCTCAGAGCGCCCGGGCGTCGCGGAGATCATCCAAGACCTGCGGCGAAAGTTCGCTACGCTCCCGGACATCAAGGTGTACCCCCAGATCCTGCCCACGATCCGGATCGGCGGGCAGCTCACCAAGGCGTTGTATCAGTTCACGCTGCAGGACGCCGACCTACAGGAGCTTTACCGCTGGGCCCCCACGGTATTCGACAAGATGCGGTCGCTGCCCGGCCTCCAGGATGTCAATACGGATCTCCAAATCACCAGCCCCCAAGTTGTCGTCGAGATCAACCGGGACAAAGCCTCGAACCTTGGCATCACCGCCCAGCAAATTGAGAGCGCCTTGGGCGATGCGTACGGCTCGACACAGGTCTCCACGATCTATACGCCGTCCAACGAGTACTGGGTCGTCATGGAGCTCCTGCCCCGGTACCAGGAACATCCAGCCGACTTGTCGCTGCTCTATGTGCGCTCCGCGGGCGGGCAGCTCGTCCCGTTGAGCACCGTGGCGAAACTGACCCGGGGCGTCGGCCCCCTCACGGTGAATCACCTGGGCCAGCTACCCGCCGTGACGATCTCCTTCAACCTCAAACCCGGTGTGGCGTTGGGAGACGCCGTGGGATCCATCCAGCAACTCCAGCGCGAGCTGCGCCTCCCAGCGACCTTGAGCATGAGTTTCCAGGGTACGGCTCAGGCCTTCGAGGCATCGCTTCAGGGCCTCGGGCTGCTCGTGCTTGCGGCCATCGTCGTCATCTACCTGGTGCTGGGGATCCTGTACGAGAGCTTCATTCACCCGATCACGATCCTCTCAGGCCTTCCCGCGGCAGGTGTGGGGGCGCTGCTCACCCTGCTCCTCTTCCGCATGGAGCTGAACTTGTATGGCTTCGTCGGCATCATCATGCTCATCGGCATCGTGAAAAAGAATGCCATCATGATGATCGATTTCGCACAGCAGGCCGAGGCGAGAGGGAAGTCGGCGGCAGAGGCGATCTACGAGGGGTGCCTCCTGCGCTTCCGCCCCATCATGATGACCACCATGGCCGCGTTGGTGGGCACGCTGCCTATTGCCATCGGGTTCGGGGCGGGCGCGGAATCGCGCCGGCCGCTTGGTCTCGCCGTGGTCGGTGGGCTGATCCTTTCGCAGTTGTTGACCCTCTATATCACTCCGGTGACCTACACCTATCTTGATGCCTTCAATACATGGCTATCCGACGTCTGGCGCCGGGAGAAGACGCAAGGGCTTGCGGGCGCCCCCACCCAGCCACAGGCGGCGATGAAATCGACGGCGTCACGGGGCAGTCAGAATTGAGGCGCCTCGTCGGGCTTTTTGGCCCCGTGTCGATTTCGATCACGCCCGCCAAAGGTATCCATGCCTCGCATCTCTGGAATTTGCCGTCACTTAAGACTGTGAACGTCCCCCGGGCGTGCCGACAGGCGTTGCGCTCGCCTGATGCGAATCCCGCCAGGGGGAGTGAGCCAGAACGGGATGCCCGCGTAGTTACGCCGACTTATGCAGCGAGGCGCCTTCGAAGGACCGCGTCGGCACGCTGCGTGCTTCTTCCAACCCTGACGACACAAGACGAAGAGATGTCTCGTGCCACACAGCGGATCCTGGGTCGCTAAGTTGCGAGCGTTGAGGGGTCGCGTGTGCAGCCCCCCCGGGATCACGAAATCCCAACGTTGAAGGAGGAATACGAAATGCGCGGATCGAAAGTGTTGGTGATGGTGCTCGCCCTTGTGACGTTTGCTGTCGGCCCAACGGTTGCGCTGGCCGCTTCCCACCCATCCTGGAATTCCGGGAAGAGCGGAATGCTCGACTATCGCTCGACGGAGGGAAAAGTGGCCGCCTTGGATCTCACGGCCAAGACCATTCAAATCATGCCGACGGACGGCTCGATGCCGGGTCCCGTGCGCGTGGCGATTGGCGATCAGACGGTCATCCGCCAGGGGATGCTCCATCGGACGCTGGCAAATCTCAAGATCGGGGAAGACGTGAACCTGAGGTATTCTGGATCGGGCAACACGTGGGTTGCGGACAGCATCAACATCCTGGATTCGTCCGTGCCTGTTGCGCAGTATCTCGGAAGCAGGTGAGGAGGTCTTCCGACTGACGGAGCCCAGCCGCTTCGCGTCCCCGAACCTGCGCCCTGTCGGTTGGCTCGGCGCACGTCCGGGGACGCGAACGGCAATGGACAAAGTGTGAGTGTTTCGGAGCCTACGAGTGAGGGAAGCCCCCTCGGACCCCACCCTGGGATAGGCCGGGGACCGGGGACACGGGGGATTGGGAAGCAAGGAGACCGACCATGACACGAGAGAACGCGGTGGTGGCCATCTACCACACCCATGCGGACGCGGAGGCGGCCGTCAAAGAACTCCAGACGGCCGGGTACGACATGACCAAGCTGTCCATCGTCGGGAAAGACTACCACACCGAAGAGCACGTGACGGGCTACTACACCACCGGGGATCGGATGAAGTACTGGGGGAAGCTCGGGGCCTTCTGGGGCGGCATCTGGGGCCTCCTCTTCGGGGCCGCCTTCTTCGCAATCCCGGGCCTCGGGGCCATTCTTGCCGCGGGCCCCGTAGTCGCGTGGATCGTTGGGGCGCTGGAGGGCGCGGTCGTGGTCGGCGGGCTCGATGCGCTCGCGGCGGGGTTGTACAGCATCGGCATCCCGAAAGACAGTGTCTTGAAATACGAGACGGCGCTCAAATCAGCCAAGTTCCTGCTCATCGCCCATGGCAGCCCGGCAGAGGCCACCAAGGCGCAGCAGATCCTCCGCACGACACCCGTAGCGGACCTTGGCGTGCACGTGGACGAGCCGATGGCAGTCGCGGGCAAGGTATAACGCGGAGCAGCACGACGTGTTGGCTCCCGGGCGCCGTAGGCAGCGCGCCCGGGGCCGCCTGGTGTCCGGTGGTCCCGTCGGGCCGAAGGACCCGCGCCGCGGACCAGGAGAGGGGGCCAAGCACCGGCACCCAACGAGCAGGCCGCTGAGACCGCGTGGACACTCGCGGCAGGGGACCCGTGGCCCCCCCGTGCCCGCGCGCACTCCAAGGTGGGGTAGGTCCCAGGCCAGCGCACGGTGTACCGAGGTAGGTCGGTTGACCGGAAAACAAACCACACAGGAGGAGACGATAATGAAAAAGAACCTGTTCATCGGGCTGGTGGCGCTGGTCAGTCTCGTGCTTGGGACGATGGGCTTCGCGCAAACGAGCCAAGGGGCGGCGAGCGGCGCGCTGGGGACCACCCCCGCAGCCGGGCCGCGGATGAATGCGTTTATGGTGGACAAAGTCATCGGCTCCAAGGTGATGAATCTGCAAGGGGAACCGCTCGGAAAGATTGCCGATTTGGTCGTCGATGTTGATACGGGAAGAATCCTGTACGCGATCCTGGAATCTGGGGGGTTTCTGGGCTTCGGTGAAAAGCGCTTCCCCGTCCCGTGGGCTTCCCTGGCCGCGCTGCCCCTCGAAGGCACCTTCTTCCTCAATCAAACCAAAGCCCAACTAGCAAAGGCCCCGGCGTTTGAGAAAAAGGATTTGCCCGACGTGGGGGATATGCAGTGGGGGGAGGGGATTTTCAAGCATTATGGGGTTCCCGGGTATGAACAACGGGGACCAATGGGGTACGGGTACGGCTACGGTGGGTATGGCGGTTATTACGGCTCCCCGATGTATCCGGGGCCAGGGAGAGAAGATCCGTACCAGAAACTCTTTGACGCAAAAACCATGAAAACCATCTCGGGCCAAGTCATCAAAGTAGACCGAGTACCCGAAACGGGATTCGGCATGGAAATGCGACTGACGGTCTTGATTGATAAGAAAGAGGTCCTCCCGGTGTACCTGGGCCCGACCGGGTACATCGAGCTCCCGGGCCAGCCAACACATCTGATCTTAGGCGATACGGTCACCGTGACCGGCTCACAGGTCACGCGGGGTGGAGAGGCGTTCCTGATTGCCACGACGGTGACGCGCGGCAAGGACGTCTTGCGATTGCGAGACAAGGATGGGAATCCAGAATGGATGGGATGGAAAACAACGAGTAAGTGATCGGGACGCTGTCCGGCCGAGCACCGGATGACGCAGGAGATGGCCAAAGGCCAGAGCGGCAGTGCGGGACAGCAACGATCCACAAAGGAGGGCACGATGCTCCGGAGCATGAAGGAGCTCCACGGGTTCACGATCGGGGCCACCGATGGGGACATCGGCACGGTCACAGACGGCTATTTCGACGATCTGAGCTTCACGGTGCGCTACGTCGTGGTCGACACGGGGGGGTGGCTGGCGGCGCGGAAGGTGCTCCTCTCGCCGATCGCCTTCCGCGCGATGGACTGGGAACACAAGCGCATCACGGCCGCGCTGACGAAGGCCCAGGTGGAGAAGAGTCCCAATATCGACACGGACAAGCCGGTCTCGCGGCAGCACGAGACGGCCTACTATGGCTACTATGGCTACCCGCCGTACTGGGCGGGGGACTATCTCTGGGGCGCGTATCCCTATCCCTATCTCGGGGCCGGGCCGGCCCTGAGTGCCGCGGAGCTCGCGCGCGAGCGGCGCTGGGAGTGGGCGGCCAAGGAGCGGGCCGACCCGCACCTGCGGAGCGCGCACGCGGTGACCGGCTACTACATCCAGGCGACGGACGGCGACATCGGCCACGTGGAAGACTTTCTCGTGGACGACCACGCCTGGGCGATCCGCTACATGCTCGTGGACACCACCAACTGGTGGGCCGGCAAGAAGGTGTTGGTGGCGCCCGCCTGGATCCAGCGGGTGGACTGGGGCGCGTCGAAGGTGCTCGTGACCGTCACGCGCGCGCAGATCCAGACCAGTCCCGAGTACAATCCCGCCCGCGAGGTGGACCGCGCCTACGAGACGCAACTGCATGACCACTATGGGGTACCCCGCTACTGGCGCGAGTAGCGCGACACGGAGCGATTCTCGTATTTCCATGAGAATCAGAGCGGGGCGATGCCTTTCCAGGGCTTTCCTTCCGCTGCGGTTTGTGGGCGGAGGGGAGACATACTGTCCCCCGGCGGCGGTCGAGTCGCGCTGCCCCACGCTGTGGGCGACACGGCCACCGCACGCATCATCACACCCGCTTTGCCAGGAGACGTTCAATGCAACCCACGGACATCCTGATGACCGAACACCGGCTGATCGAACAGGTGTTGAGCTGCCTGGAGAAAATCGTCCAGCAGGCTGAGGCTGAGAAGCAACTGGAAAAGAAGTCCGCCCTGGAGGTGATCGACTTCTGCCGCGCCTTTGCCGATGGTTGCCACCATGCAAAGGAGGAGGCCCACTTGTTTCCCGTCATGGAGGCCAACGGCTTCTCGGGCGGGTGCAGCCCCGTGGCCGTCATGCAGCGGGAACACGAGTTGGGCCGCCTGTACATCCAGGGCATGGCGGCAGCGGTCGAGGCCGCTGCGCTGGGCGAGCCCGTGGCGCTGATGTGGTTTGTTCAGCACGGCAAGAGCTACGTCAAGCTACTGAGGGAGC
>Ga0316622_100000088_pt1 | contig 41253 bp, 33 predicted proteins | sample OWC_Aug_OW2_C1_D_FD_207646 | JGI IMG/M metagenome (GOLD analysis project Ga0316622, IMG submission 207646) | Wetland soil microbial communities from Old Woman Creek delta, Ohio, United States - OWC_Aug_OW2_C1_D5_C | ecosystem: Environmental > Terrestrial > Soil > Wetlands | place: USA: Ohio... | reverse complement strand
CCGAAAAGAACGGACCGGATCACCCGCTATAACATTTGGTTGTAGTCTGCCGGGTCTACCGGCACCTCGATCACGGTGGGGCGTTCCGCGGTCAGGGCGGCGGTGACGGCGGCGTCGAATTCCGGCCAGGTCCGGGCGCGGACGCCGTGGCACCCAAGGCCCGGAGCCACTCCGGCAAAATTGATCGGTCCAAAATCCACACCGGCCGCTTGAAATCCCTTGCGTTCTTGATGCAGTCGGATAAGGTGAAGACTCCGGTCGCAGAGGACCACGACGAGGACGGGGAGTTCCAGGCGCGAGGCGGTTTCCAGCTCGGCCAGGACCATGGCCAGCCCGCCGTCTCCCGTGACGGCGACCACAGCGCGGTCGGGCTGGGCCAGTTTGGCAGCCAGCGCGGCGGGAAGCGCTTGGCCCATGGTGGAGAGGCCGTGAGAAACGAGATAGCTCTGCGGCTGGTACGACCGCCAAATCTGTCCGACGAGCAGCTTGTGGGCGCCGGTGTCCACGGTCAGGATCGTGTCGTGGGGTGTGAGGTCCCGCAGGCGACGGAAGAGACGCGCCGGTGACAGACCCAGCCGGGTATGATCGAGCGACGGGGTGAGAAAGGCCGCCAGCGCTTGTCGGAAGCGCGGCAGCCCCTCGGGCGTCCAGTCGTGGCAGCCCCGCGGTTTTGCGGCGAGCGCATCGAGCGTGTCGGGGACGCTGCCGATCAGCTCCAACGCGGGGATGAACGCCGGCTCGGCGACGCCGTACTCGGCCACAGAGAGGAAGGGGCGGTCCACATAAAAGGGGCGGATCGCCTCCGTCGGGTCGAAGCCGACTCCGATCAGGAGATCGGATTCCTTGACCAATTCGGAAACGAGACGATCGCCCGCCATGCCCGTGCAGGTTGCCAGGAAGAGCGGATGATCTTCCGGAACGAGACCTTTCGCCTTGGGCGTGACCGCCACGGGAATTCGCGTGGCGTCGAGCCAGCGAAGGAGGCTGGGGCGCGTGGCCGTCGGATCCACGCCGATGCCGACGAGGGCCAACGGCTTCCGGGCTTCCGAGATCATGCGCGCGGCGCGATCGACGTCGGACGCCGCGGGGGCGATCGCCGGTGATGCCTGGTACGGGGCAGCGTGTGGGTCGGGGGCGAGTTCTTCCATGCGGGCGACGTCCCCCGGCAGGGCGAGGTACACCGGACCGGGACGCCCCTCGACGGCGATGTCCAGCGCGCGCTGCACCGTGGTCGCGGTGTCCTTGCCAGTGAGGGTGCAGCTCCACTTGGTGATCGGACGGAACAAGGCCTCCAGATCGAGCCGTTGGTGCGGGAGGACGGGCGCCATGGACGTTGCGACCTGGGCCGAGATCACCAGCAGCGGGGCCCGTTCCAGGAAGGCGTTGGCGACGCCGTTCACCAGGTTGGTTGCGCCGGGTCCAACGGTGGCCAGGACGACGCCGGGTCGGCGCGTCATTTCGCCGGTCACGCCGGCCATGATGCATGCGGCATTCTCGTGCCGTGTCAGGATGAACGCGAGGCCGAGGCGGCGGCAGGCGGCCATGATCTCGGCGATCTCGCCGCCGGGGAGACCGAAGACGCGGCGAACGCCGTTGACGGCGAGGATTCTGGCGACGGCGTCGGCGACGGTCGGCACGTTGGCGCTCCTCTGATTCCCGTGGAGGGGACTCCTTCTAACATCCGAAGTATGGCCTGTCAAGGCGGCCCCGTGTGTCGTGGTCGCCGTCACCGGCGCGCGAATCGGAGGGCTGATGGCAGAGCGATTGGTCGGAATCATCGGCGGCAGCGGCCTGTATGAGATGGATGGGCTGGAGGGTTTGCGGGAAGAGCGCATTCAGACGCCTTTCGGCGAGCCCTCGGACCGGTATCTCGTCGGACGGCTGGAGGGCCGCCCGGTGGCCTTCCTGGCGCGCCACGGCCGGAAGCATTCCGTGATGCCGTCCGAACTCAACTTCCGCGCCAACATCTATGGATTCAAGGTGCTCGGGGCGGAGTGGATTCTGTCCGCCTCGGCGGTCGGGAGCATGAAGCAAGAGGTCAAGCCGCTGGACATCCTGATTCCGGACCAGTTCTTCGACCGCACGTACGGCCGGATCGGGACCTTCTTCGGGAACGGCCTCATCGCCCACGTGAGTATGGCGGATCCGACCTGCCACGTGCTGGGCGATATTCTCTACCTGGCCGGGCGGCAGGTCGGGGCCACGATGCACAAGGGGGGCACGTACCTCTGCATCGAGGGGCCGCAGTTCTCGACGCGCGCGGAATCGCGGACCTACCGGAGTTGGGGTGTGGACGTCATCGGAATGACGAACGTGCAGGAGGCGAAGCTGGCGCGCGAAGCGGAGATCTGCTACGCGACCATGGCGCTCGTGACGGATTACGACGTCTGGCACGAAACCGAGGAGGATGTGAACGTCGAGTCGGTCGTGGCCATCCTGCGGCAGAACGCCGCCACCGCCCGCGCCATCCTGCGCGCAGCCGTGACGAGAATACCCGGGGAGCGGACCTGCGCCTGCGCCCACGCGCTGCGCGACGCCATTATCACCGCGCGGGAGAGCGTTCCGGAGAAGTTGAAGCGCGACCTGGCGCCGATCGTGGGGAAGTACTTGAGGGCGTGACGGCCTCGGGTGTCGGACATGGGTGACGGACGCGGCTCGCGTGACGCGACGGGGATTCGCAGCAGGCCACGGCCTGCCGGGAAAGGAACGAGACAGTGAGCGTGCTGGTGGTCGGTTCGGTGGCGTTCGACACGATCCGGACCCCGTTCGGCCAGGCGACGGAGGTTCTGGGAGGCTCGGCGAACTACTTCTCCGTGGCGGCAAGTTTCTTCACGGACGTCCGCCTGGTGGCGGTGGTGGGGGAGGATTTTCCGGATCAGCACCTGGAATTCCTCCGCAGCCGCGGGGTCGATCTGCGCGGGCTCCAGCGGGCGCCCGGGAAGACGTTCCGATGGGTGGGCGAATACGGGTTCGACTTCAACGAGGCGAAGACCCTGGATACCCAGCTCAACGTCTTTGCGGATTTCGCGCCGAAGATTCCGGAGGACTACCGAGACTCGGACGTCGTCTTCCTTGCGAACATCGACCCGGATCTTCAGCGCGACGTCCTCCGGCAGGTTCGTCGCCCGGCCTTGGTGGCTGCCGACACCATGAACTACTGGATCACACGCAAGCGCGACTCGCTACGCAGCACCCTGAAACATGTGGACGCGCTGATCATCAACGACGCCGAAACCCGACAGTTGGCGAACGAGCCCAACCTGGTCCGCGCGGCACGGACCATCCAGTCATGGGGACCGCGCATCCTGATCGTCAAGCGGGGCGAATACGGGGCGCTGCTCTGCGTGGAGGGCGAGTGGTTCTCCGCCGCCGCCCTTCCGCTGGAATCGGTGCAGGATCCCACGGGGGCGGGGGACTGCTTTGCCGGGGGTGCGGTAGGCTACCTGGCCAAACAGATGCGCTTCGACGCCGCCAGCCTCCGGCAGGCCATGATCATGGGCTCGGTGCTGGCGTCCTTCAATGTCGAGAAGTTCTCCCTGGATCGGCTGCGCACGCTAACGATGCCTGAGATCGAGGCGCGTTTCGCCATGTTCAAGCGCCTCGTCCACTTCGAGGACCTTGTGCCACAGCCGGGTGCGTCTCGATGAAGCGGAGACAGATCGCGTCCTCCGCGCATAGGTGGCGGCGATGACAGAATGGCGCGTTCTGGTGGCGGACGACGAGCCGTATGTCGTCCTGGCGATCGCGGAAGTCCTGGAGGGCTTGCCCGCCACCGTCATGACGGCGCCTGACGGTGAGGAGGCGCTGAAGCTGGCGCGGGGCGAGCGGCCGGATCTGATCCTCTTGGATGTGAAGATGCCGGGATTGGACGGGTTCCAGGTCGCCACGGCCCTCAAGAAGGATCCAGCGACGGCGAGCATTCCGCTCGTCTTCTTCAGTGCGCTCGGAGCACCCAGCGAGAAGGTCCGCGGGCTGGAACTGGGGGCGGACGACTACGTGACCAAGCCGATCGACGCAGAGGAGCTGAAGGCCAGGGTCCGGACGATCCTGCGGCGCAACCGGCCTTCCAGGCGCCCAACGCCTCTCGGCAGCGGACAGCTACAGGCCGTGAGCCTCGCCACACTCGTAGGGACCTTGGAGACCGAGCGGCGGACGACCCGTCTCCTGCTTGTCCGCGGCGACGAGCGTGGGGAGGTCGTCTTCGTGGACGGCCACATCGCGCGAGCCACACAGGGTCCGCGGCAGGGCGAAGCCGCCGTCTATGAAATGCTCTCCTGGCAAGAGGGATCGTTCCAGATGGCGGCTGTGGATCCGGCACAGCAAGTGGGCGGCGAGGTTGCCTCGCCCAACCAAGGATTGTTGTTGGAAGCCGCGCGGCGGCAGGACCAGGTGGCCGGCCTGAAGGCCCGCCTGGCCGTCTTGAAGGGGCCCCTGCGGATCCCGGCCGCGGTTCGGGACGCGGTGGCGCAGCACTCGTCGCGCTCCATGACCGCGTTGGTGGCACTCCTGGACGGCGCGCGAGGCCTGGATCAGGTTTTGGCCCACAGTCCCTTCGACGCGTGGGGCACGCTGAAGATCTTGCTGCGGCTGCTGACGATCGGCGCACTGGACGCGGCCGCTCCCGACTCCGAACGCCGCGGGGGGCTGCGCCTGAAGGTCGGGGTTCCCATCGAGTACCAAAGCCTCGGCTTGTGGCAAGAGAGCGCCACGTTCAACCTGTCGTCGTGGGGCGTCTTCATCCGGACACCCTCGCCCTTCGCGCCGGGCGAGAATGTCATCTTGCGTTTTCAGCTTCCGGAGCAGACGCAACCCATCCGCGCGATGGGGCGGGTGGTCTGGTCGAACACCGATCAGGGCAAGTGGGGCGGGCCGGGGATGGGGATACAGTTCGTCGACTTGCGCGCGGAGCAGCGAGACGCCATCGAGCGTCACCTGGCGAATCTCGTGGCCTTGCAGCTGGGCGCGGACGCGGAGTCTCAATAAGACACATCCGGGACTCGCCAGCCGGCGGGCCACCGGCCGAATACGCGGGGACGCATCATGATCACCTGGCGTGTGTTGCTGGCGGAGGACGAGGCGCTCATGGCCCAGATGATGGCCGACATGCTCACCGAGATGCAGATCGCGGTGAGCGTCGCCCACGATGGGCGCGAGGCCTTGCGGCTGGCGGGCGCGAGCCGTCCCGACCTGATCTTGCTGGACTGCATGATGCCGGAGCTTGACGGGTTCGAGGTGGCCGCGGCCTTAAAGGCGAATCCGGAGACGCAAGACATCCCCATCATCTTCCTGACCGCGCGCGGGCGGGTCGAGGACAAGATCCGCGGCCTGGAACTGGGCGCCGACGACTACCTGATCAAGCCCGTCCGACGCGAGGAGATGCTGGCGCGCGTGCGCAATGTCCTCCGGCGCCTCGAGTCCCGCCGCGCCGCCGCGCCGGCCGAGTCCTCACTCATGCGCGGCCGACTGGAGGTCATGGGCTTGCCGAACATCTTCCAGGCCCTGGAGACGGAGCGTCGGACGGGGACCTTGCGCTTGACCCACGACGGCCGACGCGGGGAGATTCTGTTCCTGGAAGGTCGGGTCGCCTACGCCGTGGAGGGCGAGCGCCAGGGGGAGTCGGCAGTCTACCGGATGCTGGCGTGGGACACGGGCGACTTCGAGCTGGAGCAGACCACCGGAAGCGGCCCCGCCAGTGCACAGGTCACCCGATCCAATCAGTCCCTGCTCATGGAAGGCATGCGGCGACTGGACGAGCTTCCGAGTCTGCGCCAGGCCATTGGCACCCCAGAGGGCCCCGTCAGAATGTTCGCCGTTTTCCGCGAAGGGTTGCTGCGGCGCACGCTCCCGAGCGGGTTTCATCAGCTCGTCACGCTGTGCGACGGCACGCACAGTCTGCCGCAGCTTCTGGAGGCCAGCACGCTGGATGCGTGGACGGCCCTCACCTATCTGGCGCGCTTCGTGAAGCTGGGAATGCTCGAACACGGCGTTGCCGCCAAGCGCGCCTCTCCCCGTCTGGGCATCCAGGTCCCGGTAGAGTTCGCCAACCTCAAAGACTTCAAGACGGCACGCAGCCTGGACGTCTCGGCCCGCGGGATGTTTCTCCGGACCAACCAGGTCTACCCCGTGGGAGAGGACGTCGTCCTTCGATTCAGCCTCCCCGGCGTCGCGCGGCCGTTCAAGGCCGTCGGGCGCGTCACGTGGAGCAGCCCCACGGACACGCCGCAGGGCTTGCCCGCCGGTATGGGTGTCCAATTCCAGGACCTGGACAGCCAGGGGCAGGGCGTGATCGAACAGTATGTCGTCGAGCTGCTGCTGGATCGAATCTTGGCCAACCAGAAGGACAACGACGCGTGATCGACGCTGCAAACGACCCGTCCGCACCTTTTTGAGCAGCCTGAAAACAGCGTTTCTTCGCAACCGTTTCATCGCAATCGGGCTACCCCGCGATTCGCGTTCGCTCCGCGCGCCCCCCGACGCTTCCCACCCGCACACCTCGGCCGGCGTCGCCCTTGCGGGCGGCCGTTGTCGGAGTATAATCAACGGTCCGGACCGTTCCCGCACATCACAGAGGAGTCGTGGCGCGTGACGACGAACAGCATCCGCATTCGCGGCGCTCGCGAGCACAATCTCAAATCCATCGACCTCGACATTCCCCGAGACCGCTTGATCGTCATCACGGGGGTCTCCGGCTCGGGAAAGTCCTCCCTGGCATTCGACACCGTCTACGCCGAGGGCCAGCGGCGCTACGTGGAGTCCCTCTCCGCCTATGCGCGGCAGTTCCTGGAGCAGATGGACAAACCGGACGTCGATCTCATCGAGGGACTCTCGCCGGCCATTTCCATCGAGCAGAAGACCACCAGCAAGAACCCGCGCTCGACCGTGGCCACGGTCACCGAGATCTACGACTACCTGCGCCTGCTCTACGCGCGCGTCGGCCGACCCTTCTGCTACCGCTGCGGCAAGCCCATCGCGTCGCAGACCGTGAGCCAGATCGTGGACCAGGTGCTGGCCCTGCCGGCCGGAACCAAGATCCAGGTGCTGGCGCCGATCGTGCGCGGGCGCAAGGGGGAGTACCGCCAGATCTTCGTCCAGATGCGGAAGGAGGGGTTCGTCCGCGTCCGCGTGAACGGCGTGCTCCACGACCTGGACCAGCCGATCGATTTGGACAAGAACAAGAAGCATACGATCGAGGTCGTGGTGGACCGCCTGGTGGTCTCGGACACGCTGGGGCGCCGGCTGGCCGACTCGCTGGAGACGGCGCTCAAGCTGGCCGAGGGGATCGTGACGATCAATCAGGCGGAGCGGGGCCAGGACCTGACCTTTTCCGAGCGGATGGCGTGCATCGAGTGCGGGGTGAGCTATCCCGAGATCAGCCCGCGCATCTTCTCGTTCAACAACCCGCACGGGGCGTGCCCCGCCTGCGACGGTCTCGGCACCAAGGTGGACCTGCGCGCCGCGTCCCTGGACCCCAGCCTGCGCGAGCTCGGCGAGGAATTCTTCGGCGCGAGCCTCGGCGCCCTGGACCGCCGCTACAAGGAGACGCAGTCCTCGCGCGTGCGGGAAGAGATCGAGAGCTACGTGGAGCGACTGGCGAGCGTCCAGCCGTGCCCGGAGTGCGACGGCGCGCGGCTGCGAAAGGAATCGCTGGCGATCCGCGTGGGCGGGCTGAACATCGCCGAGCTGACCCGGAAGTCCATCAAAGATGCGGTGGCGTTCTTTGCGGGCCTCGGGGGAAACGGCGACTCGACGACCCTTACCGACAAGGAGCGGGAGATCGCCCGGCGGATTCTCAAAGAGATCCGGGAACGCCTTGGGTTTCTCATGAACGTGGGGTTGGATTACTTGACGCTGGACCGGACGTCCGCGACGCTGGCGGGCGGCGAGGGGCAGCGGATCCGGCTGGCGACGCAGATCGGCAGCTCGCTCATGGGCGTCCTCTACATCTTGGACGAGCCCAGCATCGGTCTCCACCAGCGTGACAACGTGCGCCTGCTGAGCACGCTGAAGCGACTGCGTGACCTCGGCAACACCGTCCTGGTTGTGGAGCACGACGAGGAGACGATCCGGGCGGCCGACTACGTGATCGACCTCGGACCGGGCGCCGGGGTGGCCGGCGGTCGTGTCGTGGCGGCGGGGCCGCCCGAAGCGATCATGGCCGACCGCACCTCGCTGACCGGGCGGTATTTGTCGGGCGAGTTCTCCATTCCCGTGCCCACGCAACGGCGTCCGCCGACCGGACAGCAGCTGACGATCGTGGGTGCGCGCGATCACAACCTGAAGAACATCGAGGTGGAGATCCCCCTTGGGCTCTTCACCTGCGTCACGGGGGTCTCCGGGTCCGGTAAGAGCACCCTGGTCACGGACATCCTGCGCAAGGCGCTGGACGCGGCGCTGTACGGGGGGCGGCAGCGGCCCGGCGCGCACGACAAGATCCTGGGAATGGCGCTGATCGACAAGGTGATCGACATCGATCAGTCGCCCATCGGGCGGACGCCCCGCAGCAACCCGGCCACGTACACGGGGGTGTTCGGCTTCATCCGCGAGCTCTACGCACTGACCCCCGAAGCGAGGATGCGCGGCTACCAGCCAGGACGCTTCAGTTTCAACGTCAAGGGGGGGCGCTGCGAGGCCTGTCAAGGCGACGGCCTCATCCAGATCGAGATGCATTTCCTCCCCGACGTCTACGTGACGTGCGAGGTCTGCAAGGGCAAGCGCTACAACCGCGAGACGCTAGAGATCACTTACAAGGGGAAGAGCATCGCGGATATCCTCGCCATGACCGTGGACGAGGCGCTCCGCTTTTTCGAGAACGTGCCGCGCATCCGCGAAAAGCTGCAGACGCTCTACGACGTCGGCCTGGGGTATATCAAGCTGGGCCAGTCCGCCACGACGCTCTCCGGCGGGGAGGCGCAGCGCGTCAAGCTGAGCCGGGAGCTGTCGCGCCGAGCCACCGGGCGGACGCTCTATATCCTGGACGAGCCCACCACCGGCCTCCACTTCGCGGACATCCAGCAATTGCTGGATGTGCTGCACCGCTTGCGGGATACCGGCAACACCGTTTTGGTCATCGAGCACAATCTGGACGTCATCAAGACGGCCGACCATATCATCGATCTCGGCCCCGAGGGCGGGGACGCGGGCGGGGACGTGGTGGCCGTCGGCACGCCGGAACAGGTTGCACGCGTGAAGGCATCCTACACGGGCCAGTTCCTCAAGCGCGTGCTGCGGAACGGCAAGGGACGGTGACTACACGGGGCGCGTGGCGCCACCAGGCGGGGCGAGTGCCGCCCCGCGGTTGCCCGCCTATCCACTGAGCCGACCGTAACGTCTTTGTCCAACGGACAGGACGTGGCGTGACTGTCACATTTTCGTCCCGTGGATAGAGACAAACTGGCCCATTGAATCATCGTCACCGGCGCGCTCCTCTTACCATCTGGGGACGCTGCTTTCCCGGAAACGTACGCATTTGCAATAGGTTAACCAGAACTTGGCGCGAGGCGGAACGAAGGAAGACGAATTCCTGGAGTGGCATGTAAGTTGCCCGCGTATAACGGCAGCCGTTTGGGAACGCGGAAGCAGGAAAGGAAAAATATATCGTCGGGTGACGAACCCTCTGTGTGCGGGTGCGACCGGCGATTTGAGCTGCAGTCGCGGGACCGACTCCCCCCCTCCCCGGTCCCGCGACCAGGCCCCCGGCCCGAATTTCGGGTCGGGGGTTTTTTTGAGGCGCAACGCGTCAAGCGCGTCCTCGCGGACGCGACGGAAGCCCTTGACAGATCTCGCGGAGACTGTAGAGTGGAACCGAGCCGTTGCTGCCGAAGACCCTTTGGGACGGCGCGACGGCGACTATGGTCGGCTATCCGGAGGAGACGGGAGGGACACCATGAGCCGCATTCTCGTTCTGGTCGTGAGCGACAGCCCAGCCGAGGTGCGCGTCCTCAGTGAGATCGTACGCGAACACTCCGGGGGCGAGGCGGTCGTTGTCGGGTCCGCCGGCCGCGGGGAGCAGGCGTTGAGCCGCGCCCTCTCGCTGCGCCCACATGTCATTCTTGTCAATATCAATCCCGCGAAGGAGGGTGATATGGAGATCATCCCCCGACTTCGCGGCCTGTTCGTGGACGTGGGCATCGTCGCGTTGAGTGCGAGGGATGACACCGGTCTCGGAGAAGATGCTCGGGTCGGCGGCGCGGATCGGACCGTGGCGCAGAGTCGGGTGAGTACGGCGCTTGCCGGGGCCATCCGCGAGGCGGGACGACTGGCGCGGACACGCCAGCGCATGGCGGATCAGAGCACCCTCGAGCATGCCCCCTGACCTTTCCGTTTCCGGGGTGCGCACGCTCGTCTGGTCCGAGAGACCTTATCGCGAGAGGGAAAGTTCCGGACGGGGCGCCGCTCGCCCGTCCGCTGCGGGACTCCTGCTGTCGGCCGACTGATCCCCCACCTGGCTGTCCGGAACGGTGTCCGGCGGCCCCTTTCCGTTTCTTTCTTTACTTTATGCGGGCTCCTTGGCTAGACTACCGCCCGTGCAACACCGAGTCTGGGCATGGGCGAGAGGCTCCTGGACGCTGAGTCTGCGCGGCAAGCTGTTGGTGATGATGTTCGGCTTGCTGCTCTTGGTATTGGCGATTCTGTTCGGCCTGTATTGGCGGGCCGAGCGGCAGCTGATCTCCCAGGTGGAGCGCCACACCACCGATCTCAGTACCGCGATCCAGATCAGCGTGGAGCAACTGACGTCCAAGGGGCGGACGAGCGAGGCGCGCCTGCAGGATTACGTCCAGCGTCTCCAGCAGCGCGGCGTGCGGGAGATTTCGATCGTCAGCAACGAGGAAGAGGTGATCGCCTCGTCCAACCCGCGACGGGTCGGCGTGCGCGTCGATCCCAAGCGGAAGGACATCCTGATCACGGCGCGCCTCGGCGAAGAGACGGCCGGCGGCGTCGGCCAGACGACGTACAACCTGCTTCTGCCGATCGTGGTCGGGAACCAGCGGAGCGGTTACATTCTCATCAGCATGATACTCGACAACTTCGCCGAGATTGCCCGGGCGAACTTCCTCAAACGGTTGGCGGGTACCGTGCTGATCTTCGCGTTCGGAATCGGCGGGGCGGTGGTTCTGGCCTGGACGTACACCAAGCCAATCTCGCAGGTTGTCGCCGTGGCGCGACGGGTGGCGCAGGGGAAGCTGGACGAGCGGCTGCCGGCCAACCGCCGCGACGAGATCGGGGAGCTGAACCGCAGCTTCAACGAGATGGTCGAACGCCTGAAGGAGCGGGCCGAACTGGAGGCCCGGCTGCATCAGGCCGAGCGCTTGTCCGCGATCGCGCACCTTGCGTCGGGCATCGCCCACGAGGTCCGGAACCCGCTGAGCACGATCAGCATGACGGTGGGGCACCTCCGGGCGCACTTTCCGCCGCCGGCGCCGGCCGAGCGTGAGGAGTTCGACCGACTCACCTCGATGGTCATGGAGGAAATTCGCCGGCTCGACGACATGATCCGGAGTTTCCTGAAATACGGGAAACCGCTCAACCTGACGCGCCAAGCCGCCGACATCGGGACGCTGCTGGATGAAGTGCTGGACGTCGCCGCCCAGCGCGCCGCTGCGGAAAGCATCTCCGTGACACGGGACTATGCCGACGGCCTGCCCAGGGTGTGGGTGGACGTGCCGCACCTCAAGACCTGCTTCATGAACCTGGTGCTCAACGCCTTTCAGGCCATGTCGGGTGGGGGGGCTTTGCAGGTCGGTGCGATGGCGTTGGCCGGCCCCGAAGGCCAGGGCGACGGGGCGCCGACGGGACGGGTGGAGATCCGCTTCCAGGATACCGGGACGGGAATCGCGCCAGAGGATCTCCCCAAGGTCTTCGAGCCATACTTCACCACGAAAGAGGTGGGGATCGGTCTGGGCTTGGCGTTGACGAAGCAGATCGTGGAAGAGCACGGAGGGCGGATCGAGATTTCCAGCGAGCTCGGGCAAGGCACCCTGGTCCGGCTCCAGCTTCCCGTGGGGGCGCCCAAGGCATGACGAAGGGGCAAATCCTCGTCGTTGACGACGAAGCGGCACAGCGCGAGATCCTCCGGACGATCCTCGCGGCCGAGGGGTATCAGGTCGAGGTCGCCAAGAGTGCCGGCGAGGCGCTGGAGAAGGGAGGCCGGAAGCGCTTCGATCTGGTGCTCACCGATTTGCGAATGCCCGGGGCCGACGGCCTGTCGCTCGTGCGGGAACTGAGCCGCGAGGACCCGCCCACGCTGGTCATCATCATGACCGGGTTCGGTTCGCTGGATTCCGCCGAACAGGCCATGAAGCAGGGGGCGTTCGACTATTTGACCAAGCCGCTGGAGCGGGACGATCTCCTCCGCATCGTGGGACGGGCCTTCGACCGCATCGGCCTGATTCAGGAGAATCGCCTCCTCCGGCAGCAACTGGAGGAACGCTATAGAATCGAGGGGATCGTCGGAAGCCACTACCGGATGCAGGAGGTCTTTGACCAGCTGCACAAGGTGTCCAGCTCGAACTCCACGGTCCTGATCGTCGGCGAGAGCGGGACGGGGAAAGAGCTGATCGCCCGAGCCATTCACCGGCATGGGCCGCGCCGCGACCGCACGTTCGTGGCGGTCAGCTGTGCTGCGATCCCAGAGACCCTGATCGAAAGCGAGCTGTTCGGCTACGAGAAGGGAGCCTTCACCGGCGCCATGAACCGTCGGCAGGGACTGTTCGAGGCTGCCGACAAGAGCACACTGTTCTTGGACGAGATCGGCGAGCTGAACGTCAACATGCAATCCAAGGTCCTTCGCGCTCTCCAGGAACGCGAGGTGCGGCGGGTCGGGAGCCACGAGAACATCAAGGTGGACGTCCGGATCATCGCTGCGACGAACAAGAACCTCGAGGAGGAGGTCGGGAAGGGTACGTTCCGGGAGGATCTCTATTACCGCCTGAACGTGGTTACGTTGCACCTACCGCCGCTCCGGGAGCGGAGCACCGACATCCCGCAACTGGCGGAGTATTTCGTCAGGCGCGTCTGTGAGGAGGCGGGCCGGCCGCCGATGCCTGTCACGACCGAGGCCATGCGTTTGCTCATGCAATATCACTGGCCGGGGAACGTCCGGCAGTTGGAGGCTGTGCTGCAGCGGGCGGTTCTACTCGCGGATGGTCAGAAGATCGACTATACCGACTTGCCGATCGAGGTCCGGTTCTCGACACTTCCGCCGCGCGAGCCCGAGGCGACGGCAGCCGGGGAAGAGCGCCGCTTCGTCCTGCCCCAGGAAGGCATCGATCTTGAGGCTGTCGAGCGGGAGTTCATTCTACAGGCCATGGAACAAACCGGCTGGGTGATTGCCAAGGCCGCGAAACTACTCGGCTTGACGTATCGCACGCTTCAGTACCGGTTGGAAAAATTCCAGATACGCCGGGACGGGAGTGACGAGACTGGACCGCCAGATGAAGAGCCCGATGGGGCCGGTTCTGGACCCCGAGATGTGTAACCGTTACATTTGTGGTCATGGAAAGGGGGGATGGCATGGGCAGCGTCGTCAAGAAACGCCGGAAAAAGATCGCCAAGCATAAATACAAGAAACTGCTGAAGCGCACGAGACATCAGCGACGGAGCAAGTAAGCTTCGCGCCACACAGGGGGCCGCGCTCCTTGCAGGGAGCAGGCCCCTTGTTGTTTCTCAACCAGAAACGTGGGAGGGGGTGCGCGCCGGTCCAACGGAGCGCAACTGGCGGCGCCCGGGGCAATGGATTGCCCCAGTCTGCCTTCCCTGCTAGGATGCCCCATCGCGATCTCCCCTCCGAGCACGGACGAGGCGGTGGCGGCGGGAGATGCCATGGACCGGGTGACGACCATGCAAGGAACAGTGGCGCCGGTTGACCAGCCGATGGTGCGGCTTCGCCCGGGACAGCACGTGTCCGTGAAGATCGAGCGTCTGGTCTTTCAGGGGGACGGCCTAGGCCGCCTTTCGGACGGTCGAGTCATCTTCGTGCCGTCAACGGCGCCCGGCGACGAGGTGGAGGTGCGCGTCGAGGAGGACCGCAGCCACTTCGTGCGAGGCGTCCCTGTCCGCGTCCTGGCGGCGTCTCCCGTACGGACGGACCCGCCATGCCGGTATTTCGGGACCTGCGGTGGGTGCCAATGGCAGCACGTGGCCTACCCCGCCCAGCTGGACTGGAAGCGGCGTATTCTGGAGGAGCTCCTGGTCCGTGTCGGCAAGCTGGAGGGCGTGCCCGTGGCGCCTGCGATCGATCCGGGCGCCCCATGGGAGTATCGCGCGCGGGCGCAGTTCAAGGCGATCGGCGGCGCGCGGCCGTGCCTGGGTTTCCACCGGCGGGAAAGCAACCGGGTGGTGGACATCGACCGTTGCCCGCTGCTGGACCCACGCTTGAATGGCCTCCTGCATGCGCTGCGACACATGAAGCATCCTTCGTTCTTCTCGCTGTTCCAGCGGCTTCGCGAGGTATGGGTCGCGCTCGGCACGGGGACCGGCGAGATGCTGCTTTCGCTCTTCGCCCGCGCGCGGGATCGGGGCGCGCTGCGGCTGCTCTTCCGCACGCTCCAGGACGCGGCGCCTGGCCTCCGGGGTGTCGTGCTGCTGGAGGGCGACCCGCGACAGACCCCGCGCATCGTCGACGCGTGCGGTGCCCAGGTGCTTCGCGAACAGGTCGGCGAGGCTCGCTTTCAGATCGGGCCGACCGCCTTCTTCCAGGTCAGCGGGTTGGCCGCAGCCCGGTTGACGTCCCTGGTGCTGGAGGCGGCCGCACTCACGGGCACGGAGCGGATCCTGGAGCTGTACAGCGGTGTGGGCACATTTGCTGTCCCGCTGGCCAAGCGGGCGCGGCAGCTGGTGGGGATCGAGTCGAACCCGGCGGCAGCCGCGGACGGCGAGGCGAACCTCCGGCAGAACGGCTGCGGACAGGCGCGCATCGTCCAGGCGCAGGTGGAGCAGGCGCTGCCAGGCGTCGCTGCGGAAGGACCCTGGGATGCGGTCGTTCTCGACCCGCCCCGGCAAGGGTGCAGCCGCGGCGTGCTGGACCTCTTGGCCGCCATGCGGACGAAGCGGCTGATCTACGTGTCGTGCGACCCGAGCACGCTGGCACGCGATCTGTCCGTGCTTGTCAGCACCGGGTATCGGTGCAGGAGCCTCCGGCCTATCGACCTGTTTCCGCAGACCTTTCATCTGGAGAGCGTGGCGCTCCTGGAGCAGTGAAAGTCGTTCTCCAGGTCGTGCCCGCCCAGACGAATCGCAAAGCGATGATGAATCTCGGCCCCTAACGTGATATGGTCCCGCACGGCACTTCTCACTCCCAGGAGGAAAACTGCATGCGCAAATGGATGATGTGGCTCGCGGGGCTGGCCGTGGTAGTCACGTTGGTGGCCGCCCTCGTTCCCGAGGAAGCGTGGGCGCGGGCGGGGGGCGGCATGAGTTCCGGAAGCCGTGGCTCACGTAGCTACTCGAGCCCGAGCCGGACCTATAGTGCTCCGGCCCCTTCGCCCAGCTCTCAGCCATCGACACAGCCTCGCACTGCCCCGACTCCCGCACCGATCGGCCAACCGGCGCCAGCCGGTGGATTCCTGCGGGGAATGGCGGGCGGCATCGTGGGCGGCCTGCTCGGAGGGATGCTCTTCCGCAGCCTGGGGTTTGCCGGCGGCGCCGGGGAGGGTTTTGGCAACAGCTTCGGCATGATGGATCTCTTGCTGCTGGCCGGGATCGCCTACCTGATCTTCTGGTTCGTCAAGCGCAAGCGCGCGGCCCAGGAGCTTCCGGCGGGGGCCTACGCCAGCGGGATATCGGCCGAAGCATATGGCAGCGGGGCGCCCGCGGCCACGCTGGATGCGCCCGGGCCATCCTGGCAGCAGGATCTGCAGGTGGGGCTGGGTCACATTCGGCAAATGGACCCCGGCTTCGACGAGGGGCCCTTCCGCGAGATGTGCACCGACCGCTTCTTCAAGATCCAGGCCGCCTGGATGCGCCGGGATACAGAGAAACTCCGGCCGCTTCTGACCGAGGAGATGCACGCGGTTTTCGCCAAACATATCGACGCGGCCAAAGCCAAGGGGCAGACCAACAAGCTGGAGAACATCACGGTCCGCTCGGTGGAGCCGACGGAGGCGTGGCAGGAACGGGGAAAGGATTACATCACCGTCCGGATGCTGGCCAACCTGCTCGACTACACCGTGGACGACGCCACCGGGAAGATTCTCGCTGGAAGCGACAGCGAACCGGTGAAGTTCGAAGAATTCTGGACCTGGGTGCGGGCAGTGGGGCGGAATGATTGGCGGCTGAGCGCGATCAACCAGGCGGAGTAGGCGGCAGAGGCGCAGAGGCGCCGGGGAGCAGGGGCGCTGGGGGCACAGAGCTGTCGGACTTTGCTGTTGAGCAGACGGAGCGTGGCCGATGCTTACGGGAACCGTGACAACGATTTTCGGGGACGACATCAATACGGACGACATCATCCCGGCGTTTCGCCTGCAGCAGAGCAACGATCCGGAGTACTTCGGGACCTATGCGTTCGAGAAGTTCGATCCGGAATTCCGCTCGCGCTGCGGACAGCGGAACGCCAACGTCGTGGTTGCGGGGAAGAACTTCGGCTGCGGCTCCAGCCGCGAGCAGGCGGTGTACGCGCTGCAGTACAACCGGGTGGCCTGCGTGATCGCCGCCTCGTTCCCGGACATTTTCTATCGGAACTGCCTGGCCAACGGGCTCACGCTGGCGGCGCTGCCGGACCGGAGCGGCATCCAGGTTGGGGACGAGCTTGAGGTCGACCTCGCCGCCGGCACCATTCGCAACAAGACCCGCGGGACCTCCGTTCCCTTCACCATGAAAGACGAGGACCGCCGAACGTTCCAGGCGGGTGGCATGACCGCCCGGGTGCGAGCGCATCTGGAGGAGATCCTCGCGGGGCGATCTGGCACTTAGGCAATTCGGCAACTGGGCGACGGGCGAGTTGCCTGCCGTGGCAGAAAGTTGGTCGCATGAGAGCTCGCGGGGAGTGATGTGATGGGACAGACGATGGTCGAGAAGATCGTTTCGCGGCAGGTCGGCCGGCCGGTGCGGTCCGGTGAGTTGATCGAGCGCCTGCCGGTCGGGAAGCTATTCTTCAACGACGTGATCGGCCCGCCGGCGATCCTGACGCTCCAGCGTCTGTTCGGCGAGACCTTCAGGCGACACGGGAAACCGGTCCGCGTCTTCGACCCCCGCCGCGTCTTCATGTTGCCGGATCACTCGATTCCCGCGTACTCGGTCGAGGTGGCCGAGGGCGTGGACCTCATGGAATCCTTCGGGCGGGAGTGCGGCTTTACGGTCTACCGCGAGGGGGACGGGATCGAGCACGTCGTGCTGATCGAGGACGGACACATCGTGCCGTGGGACATCGTCCTCGGGACCGACTCGCACACCTGCACCAACGGCGCGATGGGGGCCCTGGCCTTCGGCGTGGGGACGACGGACGGCGCGTACGCCATGGCGACCGGCCACATCTACGATTTCGTGGTTCCCGAGACGTTCCAGTTCGAGTTGACCGGCGGCTTCCAGCGCGGCGTGTACGCCAAGGATCTGATCCTCCACATCATCGGCACCGTAGGGGCGGGCGGGTGTTCTCGACGGGTCGCCGAGTTCGTCGGCGAGGGCGTGCGCCGGATGCCCATGGACGCCCGGACAACGATCTGCAACATGGCGGTGGAAATGAGCGGCCGGACCGGGATCATGCCGACCGACGAGACGCTTTTGGGCTACCTGAAGGACCGAGCCCAGTGGCCGGTGGAACCCGTGGCGAGCGATTCTGACGCGACGTTCGCCAACCGCATGACGGTGGACCTGTCGGCGCTGGAGCCCATGGTGGCGTTTCCCCATAAGCCGGCCAACGCCGTGCCGTTCTCGCGCATTCCGGAAATGATGGCCAAGAGCCAGGCGCACTCCGGTCCCGATCTCCCGCCGGTGACCTCCGATCGGATCACGGACGGCTTCGTGGGGGCCTGCACCAATGGGCGCTACGACGATCTGGTCGAGGTCGCCAAGGTCCTCAAGGGGAACAAGGTCCACAAGGACGTGTCCTTGGTGGTGATCCCGGCGAGTCGGAGGGTGTACGAGCGGGCCATGGACGAGGGGATCCTGCAGGTCATCATCAAGGCCGGCGCCAACGTCGAATCCTCGAACTGCGGGCCCTGCTTTGGGAGTCACATGGGCGTCCTGTCGCGGAATGCCCAGATGATCAGCAGCAGTAACCGGAACTACCAGGGCCGGATGGGCTCCCGCGACGCGCGGATCTTCCTCGGCAGCCCCGCCATGGTGGCCGCCAGCGCCATCGAGGGCCGACTGGCCGACCCGCGGAAGTACGTCTAGCGACGAACGCTCGACATCGGGGCACGTTCACCCTCGAATGACATGAGGCCTCCTGCAGGTGCAGGAGGCCTCATGTGTTTCGGGGCGGCCGAAGAATCTAGCCCTTGAGATGCTTGTTGAAGAACGCCACGCAGCGCGCCCAGGCGTCCTTGGCGGCCTCGGGGCGGTAGCTCTGTCGGTAGTCCGCGTTGAACGCGTGCGGCGCTCCCGGATAGATGATGAACTCCGCCGTCTTTCCCGCGGCCTTGAGCGCCGCCTCCATCTCCTTCACGTCCGCCACGGGAATCCCTTGGTCCGCTTCACCGTAGAGTCCCAGGACGGGCGCCGTAATCTTCGCGGCAACGTCCAGCGGCCCGGCATCCCGGATGCCCGCCGTCTTGGAGGGCTTGATCTGCCCATACCAAGGCACGGCAGCTTTCACATCGGAACTATGGGCGGCGAATAGGAGGACGTACAAACCGCCCCGGCAGAATCCGGTCACCCCGACGCGGTCGGGGTTGGCAGCGGACTGCTGCTTGGCATACGCGAGGATGGCCTCCAGATCACCCATGACCTGTGCGTCAGGTACGGAGTTAATGACTTTCGCTATCGCCTGCATATCTGGCAACTGAAGGGTGCCACCTTCACGAGCATATGGCTCGAAGGTAACGGCGAAGAATCCTTCCTTGGCAAACCGGCGGGTAACATCCTTGATATGTTCATGCATGCCAAACGCTTCAGGGAGAACGAGGACGATCGGGTAGCGCCCGGCCGCCGCCGGTCGCGCCTCGTAGATCGGGACCTGAAATCCCTTCGAGGCAACCGTGGTCTCCGTCACGGTGAGCCCATCAGTCGGGGTCGTGATCACCTGCGCAGCGACCGGGTTTGCGGCGATGGCGAAACCGGCCAGGCTCGCGCCCGTGACTCCGACACTCGCCAGAAATTGTCGTCGCGATAATCCCTCTCCTGCGTTGGACAACCAGTCGTCCGTGTCACTCAAGCGTCGCGTGGCCATCTGCTCGGATCTCCTCTGTGCTGGCGTGTTTTGTCTCGGGGTTGGTGAACTGCAGTCACTCTCATTCGCCGCCACGGCGGGGCAATGTGCGCATCGTTCGGTCCGGGGCGGCCCGAGTGTACCGGATGGTACAGTCCTAACCAGACGTTTGCAATCCGGTTTGTGGGACTGTCGCGTCCCGTTCATGTCGGGTCGAGTTTGGATGGCGAAGGCGCGGCGTGCGGAGGCCGCCTTGCCATCCCGCACACTCGCGTGGTGCACCTCGTTCAGCCCACGCGGAAAAAGAAATCTGGCGCATCGGACCGATTCCGCCTACCATTGGCGGCGCGACCGGTGGGAGCACGTCTCGCCGTGCTCCCGAACGTCCAACCAAACCCTCAACCCGTGGAGGCGGAGATGGCAGGCATGAAAGAGTTCGCGAACCTGTTCTATCGCGAGGGGGCGCTCGATCCGAAGACGGCGCAGCTGGTGGCGCTGGCCGCCATGGCCGCCGCGGGCTGCACCAGCTGAGTGCCCGCACGCTTCGCGGCCGCGAAGCAAGCCGGCGCCTCGGAAGACGAGATCATGGAGGCGCTCTATTACGCCATGCGGGGACGAGCCCGCGCTGCCTGGAGCACGATCAAGTACATCGACGGCATCGAGGATCTGAACAAGCAGTACGAGGCGAAATACAAGCAGGCCGCCGGCAAGTAGAGAATGCCGGGACCGACGGCAACCCTCTGGCCCCTCCGCCTTGGCGGAGGGGCCAGACGTCTCTTCCGCGTTGCCTCCGGGCGCATCGCGGAGGTGCACGCAGTGCGGAGCGATGCATGCCGCTGACGACCGACGAGGCCTACACCGAGCTTATCCGGCGCGTCAAGGCCATCGCGCTCTTGAATTCCTGCGGGTCCGTCCTGCACTGGGACCATCAGACGTACATGCCCGCCAAGGGCGCCGCGCATCGGGCGGAGCAGCTCGCGCTTCTGGCCGGCCTCTGCCACGAACAGTTCACGGCGCCGGAGATCGGCGAACTGCTGTCCGGGGCTGAAGGGGGCGGCGCCCGACACGAGCCTCGGTCCGCGGTCGCGGTCAACGTGCGGGAGATCCGCCGCGCCTACGAGCGGGCCACGCGGATGCCTGCGGCGCTGGTCGAGGAATTGGCGCGCACCGCAGCGCTGGCACACGACGTCTGGGTGGAGGCGCGCCGGGCATCGGATTTCGAACGCTTTTGCCCGTGGCTCGCAAAGCTCGTGGCCCTCAAGCAACAAGAAGCGGCGGCGGTGGGCGGCGGCGGCGCACGCTACGATGCGCTGCTGGACGAATACGAGCCGGGCGAGACGGTCGAGCGCCTGATCCCGATCTTCGCGGAACTGCGGACGTCCCTGGTCGAGCTGGTGGGACGGATCGCCCGATCCCAGAAACGGCCGGATCTGTCAATCCTCCACCGGGCCTATCCGATCGCGGCCCAGGAGACATTCGGCAAGACCGTCGCGGCAGCCATCGGCTTCGATTTCCAGGCGGGCCGGCTGGATGCGACCGTCCACCCCTTTTGCAGCGGGATCGGTCCGGGCGACACGCGTCTCACGACGCGATACAACCTTCACGATTTCGGCGACGCGTTCTTCGGCGTCCTGCACGAGGCGGGACACGGGCTCTACGATCAGGGGTTGGAGGCTGAGCACTTCGGAACACCCATGGGCGAGGCCGTGTCGCTCGGAATCCACGAATCGCAATCGCGCCTCTGGGAAAACTTCGTCGGCCGGTGCGGGGCATTCTGGGAGTATTGGCTTCCGCAGGCGCGCCAGGTGTTCCCCGAGGCGTTGACGGGTGTGGGGCTGGAGGCATTCGTCTTCGCCGTCAACGACGTGCGTCCGTCGCTGATCCGGGTGGACGCGGACGAGGCGACCTACAATCTCCACATCCTCCTGCGGTTCGAGCTGGAACGGGCTTTGATCGACGGCGACCTTGCCGTTCCGGATGTGCCCGCGGCGTGGGCCGATGGGATGGAGCGCCTTCTCGGGATCCGACCGCTCGACGACGCGCGCGGATGCTTGCAGGACGTCCACTGGAGCGGTGGGAGCTTCGGATACTTCCCGACGTACACACTAGGGAATCTCTATGCGGCACAGTTCTTCGCCAAAGCCCAGGCCGAGCTGGGCGATCTGGCGGAGCAGCTCCGGCGGGGGGAGTTCTTGCCTCTCAAGGCGTGGCTCAACCGGACGATTCACCGGGAGGGCCAGCGGTACCGTGCGGCGGAGCTGGTGGCCGCGGTCACGGGCGAGCCGCTGAATCCACGCCACCTCCTGCGGCATCTCACGGAGAAGTTCGGAGCGTTGTACGGGCTCTGACGTGGTCGCTGTCAGCGGGGCGAGATTCCACCGCGGCGCGGAACGACCGAGCGTCCCGCGCACGCAGGCGTGTCGTCTGCGGTGCTGCGCGAAGCGCTATTGATAGGGGAGATCGCCCGGAAGGCCGAGGCTCGTCAGGACGGCGGCGAGTGCGGCACAGCTCGTGGCGTCCAGCACGATGCCTGCCTGCTCGCGCCGCGCGGCTTCCTCGCGAGAGCGCTCGCCGGGGATGTGGACCGGCCCGGCTCCGCGCATGGGGTGCGCGGTCTTCACGTACGCGGTGAGCTGGTCGACCTGCGCCCGGAACGTTGTCGGCGGCATGAACCACGACGGATCCAGGGCCAGGAGGAACAGGCCGTTCATTTCTTCCGGTCCGGGATTCGCGTTCGCGAAGCCCGCCCCCGACAGAATTCCCGCCAGAACTTCTACCAGCAGGCTCAGTGCGTAGCCCCGGTGACCTCCCGCCGGTAACAAGAATCCGTGCGGTTCGCGAAAGAGGGCACCGGGGTCGCGGGTGGGCGAGCCGGACCCGTCGACGAGCCACCCGTCGGGCGCCTGCTCCCCACGCAAGAGGAGTTGGCGGACCTTCCCGGAGGCCGCGGCGCTGGTGGAGAAGTCGAACAGGATGCCCGGGCCTTCGCCACCGGGGACGCCGACGGCGATGGGGTTCGTTGACAAGCGGCCGTCCGTCCCTCCCCACGGGACGACGCACTGGCCGGCCCCGGAGTCGTTCACCGCGGCAAGGCCGATGAGGCCCGCGTCCCTGACGAATTCGACCACGTCCGCCAGACGGCCCACGTGGTTGCTGTTCCTGGCCGTGACGACGGCCAGACCGCCAGCTTGCGCTCTGCGAACGGCCACCTGCCCCGCGAAGCGGGCGACGACCTGGCCGAACGCCCAACGCCCGTCCACGCGGGCGGTGAATCCCCGCTCCTCGGCCACCTCCGGCTGCGCCGCGGGCTTCAACAGGCCTTGCCTCCACCAGTCGTGATACTGGCTCAGGCGGAATACGCCGTGGGAGTCGTAACCGCACAGGTTGGCCTTTACCAGGGATGCGGCCACGTGCTCGGCGTCCTGCCGCAGCGCACCCATCCGCTCGCACGCGCGCGCCACCAAGGACTGCAGCGCATCCGGACGCAGCGTTCTCACGGAGCACCTCCGCTTGGATGGACCAGGGGTTCCCGCGAAAAAGGAAACCGCAGATTGCGCGCGTTCGGGCCGAGCGGTTCACCCGACTGCCGCGGCGCAATCTGCGGATCGCGCGGGTAGTCTCGCCCCGCTAGACGCCGGGGCGCTCCGGACGGGGCAGGTTGGTGGCGATCTCGATCAGATGGCCCTCGGGATCGCGGAAATACACCGAGCGCTGCCCCCACGCGCGGTCCTTCGGACCGCCGAGGAATTGGACGCCGCGGCCCGACAGCTCTCGAAAGACGCGATCCACGTCCTCGACCAAGACGGTGACGGCGGCTCGGTCGGGCCCGGGTGTCGGTTTTTCCGACGGCTTCTCCCCGGTCAGCTCCGCCGCGCGTGACCGCGAGAGGAGGGCGAACTTGGCTCCCTCGACGGCAAATTCTGCGTACCCGTCGGCTCGGAGCCGGACGGGCAAGCCGACCTTCTTCGCGTAGAAATCCACCGTGCCGTCAAAATCATCGACGAACAGAACGACGTAGCCAAGGTACCAGAGCATCGGGTTCTCCTCTCGCCTGGGGTTCGTGAAGGGGACGAACGCGCAGAAAACACGCTGCATTGGATATCCCACCAATGCGACCGTGTCAAGCCATGGATCTCGCAATGGATCTCGCAAACGCTTCCGGTTGCCTGTGTAGATGGCAAGGGACCGGCGGCTCAGAACCCGCAGGAGGCCGACCGAAAAAGAGAACCCCGGCGATGCTGCAACGGCGCCGGGGTTCCTACGTCAATCTACCGGTCGGAGAGTGAGGTGGGCCGGGCCTTACTGCTGCGCGGCAACCTTGGTCACGTTCGCCGCCTGCTTCCCCTTGGGGCCGTCGACGACCTCGAATTCGACCTCTTGCCCCTCGCTCAGCGACCGGAAGCCTGTGCCCTGAATGGCGGTATAATGGACAAATACATCATCACCATCAGCGCGTTCGATGAAACCGTACCCCTTCGCATCGTTGAACCACTTTACTTTCCCGGTGAGCCTCACTGCCGAACCTCCTTCTTTCCTAACGTGGGCCATACCACCAGCGGAACCGCCGGGCTGAATCGCCCGCGCCCGCCAACCGGCCCCGTCCTTGGGGCCAGCGCAAAAAAAGGAAAACCGCGGCAGCGGAATCAGCACGCCATCGCGGTTCCGAAAGTTCCTTTGTCATGCGAAAGCAGCATACAGAGCTTCATACCAGGCAATTCCAGACCCAAACGGCGCGCACATTAACGTGGGTTTCGAGGCTTGTCAAGGATTTTCTACAGAGATGTTGTGAAAGCGCAGGAATATAGGGTCACGGCGGCGGTCAGCCCACTTGTCAGGCACCGGGAGGGAACGTGCCTCCGACGTGACCTCGCGCGACCGACCTGCCTCACATCCGGATACGAACCCGACGCCCGGGTCCCGCGTCAGCAACTGCCTGACCGCTCTGATCGAACCCCTCTGCGCTCACTCACCAGCGCTTGACCCCCTTGTACACGAGCATCCACGCCGGGATCTTCCTGATGACCTGCTGCTGGACCTCCTGCCCGGAGACGTTGTTCATCGTCAAGTCGAAGCCGATCTCCGCGAAGCGCCACCCGGCGGTGATCCCCGCCGTCAACACGACCACGCTGAGGAGGTAGTTGAACCACGCCCCCCAGTGCAGGAGATGCTTGAGGAAACGTCCAGGCGTCTCGGGAGGACGCCGAAGGTAGTGCAGGCGAAGATCGCTCTGGCGTACGAGGAGCTCACCGATAGACATGACGATCACCTCCAAGGGTTTGGGTTAGCACCCCGAGGGCGTCCTGTGCGCATCGGCTCCCGGGTCTGTCCGCGCCCCCATGTCCTCTGGTTCTCTGCGCTGAGTATGCCATCGAACGAGCGGCGAGCACGCGAGAGCAGCCACGGCCTCGTCGTCCCTTGCCGTCCGGGCTGGGCTGACCGCGCCGGTGGGGCGAGGAAGACGAGGGACTTGTGCCGTTCGTCACCCTGCGTGTGGCCGTCGTGCCGCACTCATGCTAGAGCAAGTCGCATACCCGGACGTTGGATTGGGCCGGTTGACCGGCTCACGGTTTCCGTAAACAACGAAGAAGACGGGGGACAACCTGAAAAGGGGATTATCGAGGCCGTTTTCAGTGCAAGGTGGGGAACTTGCAGGAAAGCGTAAAGCGTTCCGACACCACGCTATCGCTGGGGTGGGTCCGCCCCTTGGCCGGGGTTCGCAGGCGCCATCGCCAGGGTATTGCCGCCCCAGAAGCCCAGACGCTCGCCCGCCTGGTAGTACGCCAGGCGTACGCGGGACAGGTTCTGGTTATAGACCAAGCCGATCTTGGCGAATGTCTCAAAGATGGGGCCCTGCTCGACATTGATGGGCAGCGTGATCACCTTGGGCAGGCGATCCAGATTCGCGTGCAGCGCCTTCGCAAGTGCATTCAAGCGCTGCGAGAGATCCTCCTGCTCTTTTGCAGCCCGCTTGAGGATCGGTGTGACGATGACATCCACGCGTTCGCGCAGCCGGTGCAGCGCGTCCACGGCGGTTGGCATGAGATAGGCTTCGGGCGTGGCCTGCACCTCGGTCGGAAGCGGGATGACCTCGACACCCAGCTCCACCAGGAAGCGCTGCAGCAGCTGCCCCAAGCGCTGCTGGAGGAAGGCGTCGGGAACGGCCACCCGTTTCCAGGTCTTCACCCAGCCCGCCTCGCGGGCGCGCTCGAACTCGCCGTAGAGATTGTGGCGCAGCGTGGCCACGTAGCCGGTGTTGACCTTGGACCATTCGCGGATCAGGCGCTTCCCGTACAACTGAATTCCCGCCGTATACACATCCCGGCGCGCCACCAGGCTGCGGACGATCGTTCCCCAGGAGTAGAATTTCTTCATGGCCCGCATGGCGCCGATCTGCAGCTCGTACGGCGAGAGCTTCCGCGGCTGGTGCACGACATGATGTCCGTCGTAGAGGCTCCAGTCGTAGGTCAGGATGTCCTTGCTGCCCTTAGCGTACAGTTGGTCCCAATCCGGAGATCCGGGGCAGGGCGTCAGGATCATGAACTGGACCGATTCCAGACCACGGGATTTGGCGAATGTCGCAGTGGCATCGAGCGTCTCGAGTTCGTCCTCGTCGGACCCGATGACGAACATCCCGTGGATCCGGATTTTGTGGGCATGGAAGCGCTCGATCGCGCGCTCGATCTTTTCCAGATCTTGCTTCTTTTTGAAGAGCGTGAGCGTCCGAGGATTGATCGACTCGAAGCCGACGTACACGTTGAAGCAGCGGCTTTGCCGCATGAGGCGCAGCACCTCGGGATCGTCCACGGTCTCGGTCCGAACCTGTGCGCCCCATTCCGGCGTCACGCCTTCAGCGATCATCCGGGAGAGCAGTTCCTTGGTTCGCCGCTTATTCGCGGTGAAGATGTCGTCGGCGAAGAACACGTAACTCGTATCGCGGTGACACTTCAGCTCCTCGATCACGCGATCGACCGAGTGCGTGCGAAAGGCATGACCGTACATGCCCGGTACGGAGCAGAACGTGCACGAGTACGGGCACCCCCGCGACGTGGCAATGCTGACGATGCCACCACGCGTCCAGCCGTGGACCAGACCGAAATCCGGGATCGGGTTGACGTCGAGGTCCCGGATCATCGGACGCTCCGGGTTGTGGACCACCTGGCCGTCTCGCCGGTAGGAGAGATTCCGGATGTCGCCGATATTGCGCTTGCCCTGAAGGGCTGCCAGCAGCTCGACGAACGCCTCTTCCCCCTCACCCCGGATCACATAGTCGGCATGCCCCAATCCTTCTTCGGCCATGAACGACGCGTGAGTGCCGCCGAGGACGACTGGGATGCCGGCGGCGCGGACTTTCTCGGCCAGGGCGTAGGACGGGGGAGCGGTGGACGTGATGATGGAGATCCCGACGAGGTCCGCGGTCATGACCTCCTGCATATCGATGGGGGCGATGTCCTCGATGTAGACCCGAACGTCATAACCGAGGTTTCGCAGGATGGTGCCCAGCAGCACGACGCCAAGGCGAGGGATTGCCACGCGGCTGTACACGTGCAAATGGGTGGATTTTGGCTCCACCAACACGATCTTTCGCACGGCGTGTTCTCCTTCCGATCGAGCCATGGCGGAATACAAGAGGGCCGCGTAATGCGGAATGCGCCAACGAGCGAACCCGGACCACCGACGCGAGCAAAAAGCGCGAGGAACGCTATCGCAAGTGTCCGGCGATGTCAACGGATTTGTCCGACGCGTCCTGCGTGGCGCGTGGGGGTGCGGCGACCGCCGTTCAGGAGCCGGCAGCCTCGAAGGATCCGACGCGTAGAGGCGTTTCGTACGCAGGACCGGAGCCGGAACGACCTGCACCGTACGGGGAAGGGCGTTGACAAGCCCGCCAAAGCTGATATAAATGTAACCCACTGAAATACCTAAGGGGAGTGATGCTCAGGTTCGCCGTTCGATGGTTTGCCACGACCCTGGGGATCGGGGTTGCGGGGTCTTTATTGCCTGGCATCCGGGTGGACGGAGCAGGGGCTGCCATCTTGACGGCTTTGCTCTTGGGACTCATCAACGCCACCATTCGACCGATCTTGCTCATCCTGACCTTGCCCTTGACCCTTCTCACCTTCGGTGCCTTTGCCCTGGTGATTAACGGCGCGATGCTCGCCCTCGCGGCCCGCTTCGTGGAGGGCGTGCACCTGGCCGGCTTCGGTAGCGCCGTGCTGGGCGCCGTCGTTGTCAGTCTGGTGGGAGGGGTGGTGCACTGGCTGCTTCATTCACGTTGACGGTGGGGGCGCATTCTGGCCTCGCCGTCCAACCCGAGGGTGCGAGGAGGTTCAGCGTGGGCATTCGAAAAGCGGTCTTCCCGGCGGCCGGGCTCGGTACCCGGTTTCTCCCGGCGACGAAGGCGCAGCCCAAAGAGATGCTACCGATTGTGGACAAGCCCACCATCCAGTACGTCGTTGAAGAGGCTGTGGCGTCCGGCATCAAAGATATTGTGATCGTGACGGGCCGGGGCAAGAACGCCATCGAGGATCATTTCGACCGGTCGATGGAGCTGGAGATGATGCTCCAGCGGAAGGGCCGCACGGACCTGCTGGAGGTCGTGCACCGCGTTTCCGAGTTGATCCAGGTCTGCTATGTTCGCCAGAAAGAACCGCTGGGGCTGGGCCACGCCATCTTGGCGGCGCGAGATCTGGTGGGGAACGAGCCGTTCGCCACGCTGCTCGGCGACGATATCCTAACCGACGCGGTTCCCGCGCTGCAGCAGATGATACGCGTCTACGAGGCACACCGGTGCTCCGTGATGCTGGTGAAGCGCGTGCCGCGATCCGAGGTCTCGCGTTACGGCGTGATCAAGGCCCGCAAGATCGACGAGCACCTGTACCACATCATGGACATGGTGGAGAAGCCGGAGGTCGACAAGGCCCCATCCGACCTGGCATTGATCGGCCGCTACATTCTGACGCCGGAGATCTTCCCGATTCTGGCGGAGACGGCGTCGGACCGGACCGGGGAGATCCAGCTGACCAACGCCCTCAAGGTGTTGCTCAAGCGGAAGCAGCAGATGATCTATGCGCTCGAATTCCAGGGGCGTTGGCACGACGCCGGGACCGTCCTGGGATTCCTGAAGACGACGGTGGAATTCGCCCTGCAGCGGCCGGACGTGGCCCCCGGGTTCAAGGACTTTCTGCGCGGGTTGCAGCTGGATTCCGGCGAGACCGCCGCGCGATCGGCCCAAGCGGCCTCGCCCGCGCCGTCTCGGCGGGGGCGGTGAGGCAGGCGAGGGGACGCGAGGCAGCGTGACGAAGGGACGAAGGAAGGAGACGACACGGTGAAAGATCACGAGCCCGAGCTGTCCGACCCGGAAGGGTCCGAAGGCCAGCCGGAGATCGAAGTGGGAGTCGAGCAGCCGCAAGGCGAGCGGAAGACGCCGCAAGACATTCCGCTGCTGCCGGTCCGCGACGTGGTGGTGTATCCGTTCATGATCCTGCCGCTGTTCGTCGGGCGGGACAAGTCCATCCGGGCCGTGGACGAGGCCCTGTCGCGCGAGCGCCTCATTTTGCTGGTCGCGCAGCGGGATGCGGAGGCCGAGGACCCGACGCCCGAGGACGTGTACGACGTCGGGACCGTCGCCATGATCATGCGGATGCTCAAGATGCCCGACGGCCGTGTCAAGATTCTCGTCCAGGGTGTCTCGCGCGCCCGGGTGAAGGAATTCACCCGCCGGGATCCGTATTTCGAGGTGAAGATCGCCGAGGTGGCGGACCAGGAGGGTGCGACGCCGGGGCTCGAGGTCGAAGCCCTCGTGCGCTCGGTCAAGGAGCAGGTGCAAAAGGGGGTCAACCTGGGCAAGGGCGTCTCGCCCGATGTCCTGGTGATCATCAACAACCTGGAGCACCCGGGCCGGCTGGCGGACCTGGTGGCCAGCAACCTGGACCTCAAGGTCGAGCAGGCCCAGCAGATCCTGGAGACCTTCGATCCGATGGAGCGGCTCAAGCGGCTCGCCGAGCTGCTGGGCAAAGAGATCGAAGTCCTGGAGATGCAGCACAAGATCCAGTCCCAGGCCCGCGAGGAGATGGACAAGACCCACCGCGAGTACTACCTTCGCGAGCAGCTCAAGGCCATCCAGAAAGAGCTGGGCGAGACCGACGAGCGCGGACAGGAGATCCAGGAGCTGGAGCAGAAGATCGCCAAGGCCAAGATGCCCGAGGCGGTCGAACAGGAGGCAAAGACGCAGCTCGGACGCCTGTCCCGCATGCATCCGGACGCCGCGGAAGCGTCGGTCATCCGGACGTACCTCGACTGGCTCATCGATCTGCCCTGGGCGAAGCAGACCAAGGACAACCTGAGCATCAAACAGGCCCAGAAGATCCTGGAGGAGGACCACTACGACCTCGAGAAGGTCAAAGAGCGGATTCTGGAGTACCTGGCGGTCCGCACGCTGAAACGGAAGCTGAAGAAGGAGATGAAGGGGCCCATCCTGTGCTTCGTGGGTCCCCCGGGCGTGGGGAAAACGTCGCTCGGCCGATCCATCGCCCGGGCGCTGGGGCGGAAGTTTGTTCGGATCTCCCTGGGTGGCGTCCGGGACGAGGCAGAGATCAGGGGACACCGCCGTACGTACATCGGGGCCCTGCCGGGAAAGATCATTCAGGGGATCAAGCAGGCCGGGACCAACAACCCGGTCTTCATGATGGACGAGGTGGACAAGGTGGGCGCCGATTTCCGGGGCGACCCGTCCGCGGCCCTGCTGGAGGTTCTGGACCCGGAGCAGAACCACGCATTCACGGACCATTACCTCGGGGTCCCCTTCGATCTGCGGAACGTGATGTTCATCACCACCGCCAATCTGGCGGACCCCATCATCCCGGCCCTGAAAGACCGCATGGAGGTCATCGAGATCTCGGGCTATACGGAGGAGGAGAAGCTCCACATCGCCCGCCGCTACCTCCTGCCGCGGCAGCTCGAGGAGAACGGCATCAACACGAAACAACTCGAACTGCCTGACGAGGCCATCCTCAAGATCATTCAGAACTACACGCGGGAGGCAGGGCTGCGGAATCTGGAGCGGGAGATCGCCACGGTGTGCCGGAAGGTGGCGCGGGAGGTGGCCGCCGGCAAAAAAGGACTCACGCGCGTCAGCGGGGCGAGCCTCCACCGGTACCTGGGTGCGCCGAAGTTCCTGCCGGAGCCGGAGCAGGAGCAGGACGAGATCGGCGTGGCGACCGGTTTGGCCTGGACCCAGACCGGCGGCGATATTCTGTACATCGAATGTACCATGATGCGCGGAAAAGGCATCCTGTCGCTGACGGGTTCTCTGGGCGACGTCATGAAGGAATCGGCCCAGGCGGCGATGAGCTACGCGCGGTCACGGGGGCACAGCCTGGGAATCAAGGAGGAGACCTTCGCCAAGCACGACGTCCATATCCACGTGCCCGCCGGGGCGATTCCAAAGGACGGTCCGTCGGCCGGGATCACCATGGCGACGGCCCTGATCTCGGCCCTGACGCGGACCCCGGTGCGTCGGGGTGTGGCCATGACGGGGGAGATTACGCTGCGCGGGAAGGTGCTGCCCATCGGCGGCCTCAAGGAGAAGGTCTTGGCGGCGCGCCGCATGGGAATCATGACCGTCATCGTCCCGACGAAGAACGACAAGGACGTCAAGGAGATCCCCGCGAATGTGAAGCGCGGCATGCAGTTCATCTACGTGGACCACATGGATCAGGTGCTGGACGCGGGGTTGGCCAAACGCCGCCCGGCGCGCCGCCCCGCCGATCGCCAGCCGCAACGGCGGGATCGGCGTGCACCTGCCCGCGCCTGAGCGCCGCCCGGCCGGGCCCGGCCGCCGGAGCGCGGCGGGCGATGCGGCATGTCATGCCGCGCAGCGGCTTGGGCGGCTGCGCGCGGCGAGGGGCAGACCGGTTGTGACTCAGTCAGCGCCGTGGGTCCGCATCGTCCCCCTGGGGGGTCTGGGCGAGATCGGGATGAACATGACCCTCCTGGAGACGGCGGAGGACGTCCTGGTCATCGACGCCGGGCTGATGTTCCCCGAGGAGGAGATGCTGGGCGTCGACCTCGTGCTTCCCGACGCGACCTATCTGCTGGCGCAGCGCGATCGGGTGCGCGGCATTGTCCTCACGCACGGCCACGAAGATCACACGGGGGCGCTGCCGTACCTGCTGCCGCAACTTCCGGTTCCGGTCTACGGAACGTGCCTCTCGCTGGGCCTGGTCCAGGAGAAGCTGCGCGAGTTCGGCCTCGACCAGCAGGTCGCGTTGCGGCCCGTGCGGCCGCAGGATCGGCTGAGCCTCGGCGGGCTGGAACTCGAGTTCGTCCGCGTCAGCCACAGCATACCCGACGGCGTCGCGGTGGCCGTCCGAACGCCGGCCGGTCTGGTGGTGCATACGGGCGATTTCAAATTCGACGACACCCCGGTCGACGGTGAGGTGACCGATGTGCAGAAGTTCGCCGAGCTGGGGCGGCGGGGCATTCTCGCCCTCCTCTCGGACAGCACGAACGCCTCGCGCACCGGCACCACGCCCTCCGAGGCGACCATCGGGCGCACGTTCGAGCAGATCTTCCGCGGCGCTACGGGCCGCCTGATCGTGGCGTGCTTTGCCAGCAACATCCATCGCGTCCAGCAGGTGCTGGACGTGGCTGCACGCCTCGGGAGGAAAGTGGCGGTCAACGGGAAGAGCATGGCGGCCAACGTCCGGATCGCCAGCGAGCTTGGCTACCTCCGGGTGCCACCGGACACGCTGTTGCGGCTGGACGAGCTCCATCGGCTCCCGCCGGAGCAGGGCGTGGTCATCACCACCGGTAGCCAGGGGGAGCCCCTGTCGGCCGTGGCGCGGATGGCGGTGGGCGAGCACAAGCAGTTGGAGATCCGGCCGGGCGACACGGTCATCTTCTCCGCGCGCGTGATCCCCGGTAACGAGCAATCCATCGCCCGCACCGTCAACCAACTGCTTAAGCGGGGTGCCCAGGTCATCACCGAGGACGTGTGCCCGGGTGTGCACGTCTCCGGGCATCCCTGCCAGGAAGAATTGAAGTTCATGCTGCGGCTCACCCGGCCGCAGTTCTTCATTCCGGTGCATGGCGAGCACCGTCATCTGCACTGGCACGCGGACCTGGCCCGTCAGATGGGAATGCCGACGGAGCGGGTGTTCCTGCTGGAAGACGGGGACGTCCTGGAGCTTACCGAGTCGTGCGGGCGCGTGGCCGGGCGGGTGCAGGCGGGCCGTGTGCTGGTGGACGGCAAAGGCGTCGGCGACGTGGGCGACACCGTCCTCCGAGACCGGCAGCATCTCGCGCAGGACGGCATGGTGATCGTGGTCGTCGGGCTGGACAAGGACGGCACGATCATGGTCGGGCCGGACATCATCTCGCGCGGGTTTGCCGATCTCCCCGAGGAAGACGCCCTGTTCGAGGGCGCGCGCACGCTGGTCGTCGAGGTCCTGGAGAGTTGCGGGAGCGACGAGAAGACGGACTGGGCGCTGGTGAAGCAGCGGATTCGGTCGGCCCTGCGGAAGTTCATCCAAAAAGCGGTGGAGCGGCGGCCGATGATCCTGCCCCTGATCATCGAGATGTGAGCCCCGCCGGGGGCCGACGCACCAGCGGCCCGCGGCATCCGCCGGCAGTGGGCATACGCCGCGGAACGCCTGAAGAAAGCACTTGGCGAACGGGCGTCACAGGGTTATAAACTCCGCAGGTCCACAGAGGAGCACGAGTACGTGGCAGTCGATCTGACTCGGCCGAGCGTCTGGCTCAGAGGGGTGGCGGCCTTCTGGCGCCACGACAAGACGCGCGAGGCCATCGGTGTGTTGGCCATGGCGGCGGCGGTGCTTTGCCTGGCGGCCCTCGCCACCTTCAACCCGCACGACCCGTCCTTCTTCACGTACGCCAGCGTGAACGACCGCCAGGTCCGCAACGTCGTCGGGCGGGCGGGCGCAGAGGTCGCGGGCGATCTCCTGGGCCTCCTCGGCCTCTCGGCGCTTCTGGTGCCGCCGGCCCTTTTTTGTTGGGGATGGACCTGGGTCGGCGGCAGACGACTGCTCCGCGCCTGGCGGCGGGGGATCGGTCTGGTCCTCCTGGCTCCGTCCCTCAGCCTCCTGGCCACTATCCTGCACCAGCTGAATGTCCTGCCGGGCGGGCGCGTCGAGCGGCCGGGCGGCTATCTCGGCGATGAGGTCTTCCGGCTGCTGGTGTTCTTTTTCGGAACCTTCGGCCTGGCCGTCCTGGCGCTGACCGGATTGGCGCTGGCGGTCATCTCCTTGTCGGAGCGGTCGTTCGTGTCGCTCCTGGTGTGGCCGTCAGCGAGTCTGAACTGGCTGGCGGCCCGGTGCCGAGCGGCGCTCGACGCGTGGCGCGCCCGCCGCGCCGTGCCCCCGCGCCCGGCATCGCTGCCGGACGCGCCGGCACGGGGGGCCGGACCCGAGGGGGGTGCGACGGCGTGTTCGCCCCCCGGCGCGCCCGAGCGTCCCGATGCGCCGGCCGAGATTCCCCAGCCGTCGCCTCCAGCAGTCAAGGACCGCGAGAAAGAGGCCAAGCCCTCCAGGGGGCAGCAGGCCTTGCCGTTCCTCCCGGCGACGGAGGGCTACACGCGGCCGTCGCCGAAGTTTCTGGATGTCCCGTCGGCGGAGCCGCACGGCTCTAACCAGGACGAGATGGCGCAGAACTCGCGCCTCCTGGAGAAGAAGCTGCTGGAGTTCGGCGTCGAGGGGCACGTCACTGCGGTCAATCCCGGGCCCGTCATCACCAGCTTTGAGCTGGAGCCCGGTCCCGGAATCAAGATCAACCGGATTGTGGCGCTGGCGGACGATCTGGCGCTCGGGCTGAAGGCGATGAGCGTCCGCGTGGTCGCGCCCATCCCGGGCAAGGCCGCGGTCGGCGTCGAGATCCCGAATCAGCACCGGGCCGTTGTGTGCCTGCGGGACGTCCTGGGCACGAAGGAGTTCGCCAACGAGTCCCTGCAGCTGCCCCTGGCGCTGGGCAAGGACAGCGGCGGCGCGCCGATGGTCGCCGACTTGACGCAGATGCCCCACCTGCTCATCGCGGGCGAGACGGGCTCCGGCAAGAGCGTCTGCATCAACTCGCTCATCCTGAGCTTCCTGTACCGAGCGCAACCGCGCGACGTGCGGTTGCTACTCATCGACCCGAAACGGGTGGAGCTGTCCGTGTACAATGGGATCCCCCACCTCGTGGACAAGGTGGTCGTGGACCCCAAAGATGCCGCGCGCCGCCTCCAGCGCGTGGTCTTGCACATGGAGGAGCGCTACAAGCTCTTTGCCCACGTGGGGGCGCGCAATCTCCAGAGCTACAACCGCAAGGTGGCCCTCGAGCCCACGCCCGAGGATCCCGAGATGCCGGGGATTCACCGGGGGCCCCTCCCCTTGCTGGTGGTGGTGATCGACGAGCTGGCCGACCTCATGATGACGGCGCAGAACGACGTGGAAAACGCCATCATGCGGCTGGCCCAGATGGCGCGAGCCGTCGGCATCCATCTGATCGTGGCCACCCAGCGCCCCTCGGTGGACGTGTTGACGGGGGTGATCAAAGCGAACTTTCCGGCGCGCATCTCCTTCCGCGTGGCGTCCAAGGTGGATTCGCGGACCATCCTGGACATGAACGGGGCCGAGGCGCTCCTGGGGCGAGGCGACATGCTGTTCGTCCCGCCGGGCAGCTCCCGGCCGATCCGGATCCACGGCTGTAACGTGACCGAGGTGGAGATCCGTCGGGTGGTGGAGTTCCTCTCCAACCAGGGGCGACCCGAAGAATTCGTCTGGTCGCTGCTGCCCCCCGAACCGGAGGCCGCCGTCGAGGAGGACGACGGCGACGAGCTGTACCGCCAGGCGGTGGACATGGTCGTCCAGACGCAACAGGCATCCATCTCGATGATCCAGCGGCGCCTGCGGGTCGGGTTCAACCGCGCCGCGCGCATGATCGAACGCATGGAGCGCGAAGGGATCGTGAGCGCGATGGACGGCACCCGCCCCCGCGAGGTGCTGGTGTCGCGGGCGGAGTCCTGAGATGGGCTGCTGGCGCGGTGCCCGGTTCCTCCTGATAGCGGCGTGGGGCTTGGCGGCGCTCGCCGGTCATCCGTCGGGCGCGGCCCAGGCGGCCACGCCCGTGGACGAGGTGGTGGAGCGGGTCCGGGCGACGTGCCTCCGGACGCAGGACCTGTCAGCACAGTTTCACCAGACTGCCACCAATCGCGCGCTCGGCCAGGTCCAGGAGGCCAGCGGTCTGTTCTTGGCCAAACGACCCGGCATGATGCGCTGGGTGTACGAGAAGCCCGAGGCCCGCCTTTTCGTTACCGACGGCAAGACCCTCTGGGTGTACAGTCCGAGCGAGAAGCAGGTCGTAGTGCAAGACATCGCGAACGCCCTCACCTCCCGCTTGCCCCTGTCGTTTCTCACCGGAAACTGCAACCTGGCCACGGACTTCACCATTGCGCTGGTCGATAACGCCGGGACTCGTGGCCTGCCGACCACTCGCGTCCTGGATCTCAAGCCGAAACAGTCCGAGGCCGGGATTGCCCGCATGCTGCTCGAGGTCACCACGAAGGGGTACACCGTCGAGAAGACGACGCTCTTCGACGCGTACGGCAACACCACGGCCATCGCGTTGACGCACCTCAAGCTGAATACGGGACTCGACGACCAGCAGTTTCGGTTCACCCCGCCCTCCGGCATCACCGTGGTGACGCCGGGGAAGCCGTGACAGCGTCCGAAAGTCAACCGGTGGGCCGCCGCGAGGCCGCCGCCCGCGTGGGAGCGACATGGGTAACGAGTGTTCCTTCGACATCGCCTCCAAGGTCGACCTGCAAGAGGTCGACAACGCTGTCCACCAGACGACGCGAGAGATCGCGCAGCGCTTCGACTTCAAGGGAAGTTCCGCCGACGTCAGGCGCGAGGAGTACGCGCTGGTCCTCTCCGCCGAAGACGAGTTCAAGCTGAAGCAGGTGCTGGACATCCTGGAGACGAAGCTTGTGAAGCGCCAGGTTCCGCTCAAGGCGCTGAGCCGCGGCGCGGCGGAAACCGCCGGGGGCGGGCGCGTCCGGCAGCGGATCGAACTGCAGCAGGGCATCCCCATCGAGAAGGCGCGGGAGATCGTCAAGCTCGTCAAGGGGACCAAGCGCAAAGTACAGACGCAGATCCAGGAGGCCCAGGTTCGGGTCTTCGGCCGTGACCGTGACGAGTTGCAGGCGGTCATCCAGTTCCTGCGCGAGCAGGATCTCGGCATCCACATGCAGTTTCTCAACTACCGCTCGTAGGCCGTCCGGGGTCTCGAGCGCGGCGACGACCTCCGGGTTCGGCCGAGTGGGTAGCAGCGTCCGCAGGTACACGCCCCGTCCGGGGCGGGAGATTGCGGTGGCCAAACGTGCGCTGGTGGTGGACAACGATCGGCTCTGCGTGGAGCTTCTGGGAGACATCCTCGGCCAAGAGGGCTACGAGGTGTCCAAGGCCTTCGACGGGATGGAGGCCATGGAAGCGCTCCAGACGTCCCTGCCGGATATCGTCTTCCTGGACCTCGTAATGCCGAAGATCGACGGCGACCGGGTGTTTCACTATATCCGGACGCACCCGCGCACGTGTCACATCCCTATCGTCATCGTCTCCGGCACGCTCGTGGAGGACGCCCGGGATGCCTTGAACATGAAGGCGGACGGGTACGTTGCGAAGAGTCGCCGCGAGGACCTCGAGCGGAACATCTTGACGGTCTTGAAACGGCTCGAGACGGGCGAAGCCGAGGCGGGGCGGGAGATCCTCGGTCTGGAGCATCTGATCCCGCGGCACAAGGTGAAGGAGTTGCTGGCGGTCCGGCGGTTCAGCCAGACGGTGCTCCGGACGATCGTGGAGGGCATCGCGGAGGTCGACGGCCGTCAGCGCGTCCTCTTCGTCAACCGCGCCTGCCTCGAGATGGTCGGGCGCCCGGAACTCGACCTCATCGGGATACAGGTGGCCGACCTGTTGACCGCGGAGCATCGCGCGACGCTGGAGGCGACCATTGCGGCGTTTCTGAGCGCGTCGGAGGGGTCCGGTGAGCCGGTCGCGCTGCGATACCGGGGCCGGGTGCTGCGCATCACGTGCGCCTGGATCGCCCCCGGGGATGCGACGCAGGGTTTCTTCATGATACTGCGCGACGTGACCGACCTCGCCAGCAAGATCGAGGAACTCTCCGCGCTCAACGCACGGCTCCAGGCCATGGACCGGATGCGGTCGGAGCTCTTGACCATGGTCTCGCACGACCTCCACACGCCGCTCACGGCCATCAAGGGGTCGCTGGAGGTCCTGCTGCACGAGACCGTGGGCATAGAGCTGCGACGGGAACTGCTGGGGATTGCCCAGAAGAATGCGGACCGCCTCTTTCGCATGGTCAGCGACATTCTGGATCTGGCGCGCATCGAGGCCGGACGATTCCAGGGCCGCCGCGAGCCCTTCGACGTGCTGGCAATCCTCCGGGGCACCATCGACCGCCTCCGGCAGTTGTCGCAGGACCGGGGGATCGCCGTGACGCTCACGGTGCCGGAGGGTTCGCTGATGGTGTCCGCGGACAGCCTCCGGATGGAACAGGTGTTCACGAACCTGTTGGGGAATGCCCTGAAGTTCACGCCTCGGGGCGGGCGGATCGACGTGGTGGCGGAGGAGCGGGGCGAGGACATCCTGATCACGGTCGCGGATTCGGGTGTGGGCATCCCGCCCGAGCACCTGGACCGCGTTTTCGACCGGTTCTACAGGGTCCCCATGCCGGCCGGCTCGGCGGTGGAAGGGACGGGGCTGGGGCTCAGCATCTGCAGGGCCGTGGTCGAGGAGCACGGCGGGCGCATCTGGGTGGAGAGCCACGTCGGGCGCGGCAGCACGTTCTTCGTCACGATTCCGCGGTTGGCCACGAGCGAATAGGGCCCAGCGTCGACGGAGGACCGCGCTGGGCACGGCGGCCTTCCCCGGCAGCAGTTCACCACCGGTTGCGGTGGATGCGCGCGGGGTCGAAACGGTTCGCGGGGGGCACCCGCTCCGCGGGAAGGCCCAGGGGGACCAGGGCGAGCGGGACCACCTGGGCCGGCAGCGCCAGGAGTTGCTGGAGCCGTCGGACCCGGTCTTCCACGGGGTAGATTCCCACCCACACCGCACCCAGCCCCTGGGCATGCGCGGCCAACAGGATATTCTGTGTCGCCGCGGAGCAGTCCTGCACCCAGTATCCCTTGTAGCTTTCCAGACGCAAGTCCCCGCATACGACGATCGCCACCGGCGCCTCCGGGACCATCTGCGCGTAGGGGTGGAACTGCGCGATCGCGTCGCGCAGGGCGCGGTCGGCGACGACGACGAACTGCCAGGGTTGCTGGTTGCCGGCCGACGGCGCGCTCATGGCGGCCTTGAGGATTTCAGCAAGCACGTCGTCGGAAACGGGCTCACCGGTATAGCGCCGGATGCTTCGGCGGGTGCGGATGGCCTCGATCGTGTCCACCGTGTCTCCTTGAGCGGGCGGGTCGGCGTTCGGTTGGAGTGCCGCTTCCCGCGCGGGGTTGTCTCTACGCCGCGATCGGGTAGCGTCCGTATTTCTGCACGGCCCGCGACAGGGCCATCACGTTCTCCGGGATGAGGTAGCCCGCGAGACTGTTGCCGCTGGTGACAATGTATCCGCCCCCGGGCCCCAGGTCCCGGATCAGACCGCGCACCTCGTCCTCGACGCGCTCGGGGCCGCCCATGCCGAGGAGATTCAGGTCCACGTTGCCCAACACGCAGGCGCGCTTCCCATAGGTGCGCTTCACCTCTCGAATGTCCACGGCCCCTTTCTCGTTCGGGTGCAGGCCGATCACGCCGACGCTCAGGAGGTCCTCCACGAAGGGAAGGATGTTCCCGTCGCTGTGGATGATCCACGGGAGCGTGATCTTCTCGGCTGCCCGCCGGTAGCGAGGAAGCACGAGGTCGCGGAAGACCGCCGGCGAGAAGAAGGGCGCCGTGTTGAAGGCCATGTCGTCGGTGGACGCGAAGACGTCGAAGCCCATCCGACAGACCCGCTCCGCCACGACCACGATCCAATCCACGTACCGATCGAGGACCGTCTCCACGAAGGGCCGGTCGTCGTAGAGGGCCATGCAGAAGTTCTCGGTCCCCAGGCTCAGCATGGTCGGGAAGATGCCGATCCTGGTCACGAACCACGCCGAGTAGTCTTTCGCCTGCCGGAGAAACGCCTCGGCACCGGCGTACAGCCGGTCGTCGTAGGGATCGGGGAGCACCAGTTGGGGCAGGTCCGCCTCGGTCTTGATCAGCCCCTCGCCGTAGAAGAGGCGGCCGTCTTGCCCGGCCTCCTTCTGGGCGTACACGGGCGCGCGGAGGACGTAGCTCAGGTTGTCCAGCCCCAGGTGGACGGCCAGCGCTCTTGCCTCCTCCACGGTGTAGGCGTTGGCCTCCAGGTTGGAGGCCTGGCTCGCCGGCGCGCCCCACCCCATCAATCGCTGGGCCAGCGAGCGGTCCACGCCGAGCTCGCAATAGGGCACCCGGTCGGGTTCCCTGCGGTCCAGCGCCGTGCGTACCCGTTCCCGGGAAGTCATCGTCATCGAGTGTCCTCCGTGCCGTGCAAGGCCATCGCAACCACAAAAGCGCCGTCGTACGAGCACACTCCCGCCCGATCGCGGTCCGGCGTGGATCCATTGCGTCGTCCGCGGGGTGGCCAACGCACCGCGACGCTATCGAATGCGTCCGGGGGTGTCAAGCGTTGCTTTCCGCAAATGTGCCGATTTTCCGGGACCCCGAACTTCCTCCCTATTTTTCGGTTGCGCCACAGTCGTGTCTTGCGCTATTCATTCGCTGAGGTCGGCGTGCGGCGCCTTCGCGGCGGCGGTCCGATTGGAGGGCGTCACCGGGGGGGTGGACGGCGGAGGTCCGGTGTGTTGACAGCCATGACGACGGCGGAACTGAAGCCTACGATCCTGGTGGTGGAGGACGAGGTCGGGATCGCGCGCATGATTCAGGTCCTGCTGGAGGCTCGGGGCTTCTCGACCGTGGTCTGTCACGCAGGCGACGACGCGATCCGGCGGATCGCCGACACCGCGGTCGACCTGGTCCTGCTGGACGTCATGATGCCGGGGATGGACGGATACGAGGTCTGTCGGCGTCTCAAGGCGGACGAGGACTGGCGTCACATCCCCGTGATCATGCTCACGGCCAAGGACACCACCCGCGATCTGGTCCGCGGGCTGGAAATCGGCGCCGATGACTACATCACGAAGCCGTTCAACACCGAAGAGCTGATCGCCCGGATCCAGGTCTTCCTCCGCATCCGCGGAATGAGCCTGGAGCTGGTGCGGCGGAACCGCGAGCTGCACTCGCTGAATGCGGTGGCGCTGGCGGTCAGTCGCTCGCTCAGCCCCGAGGCGATCCTGGACGGCGCGCTGGCCGGGATCACGGACAGCCTCGGCCTGGCCGCCGCCCTGATTCACTTGGTGGAGCCGGCCAGCGGCTGCCTGGAGCTCCGCGCCTGGCGCGGGCTCGGGCAGGCCCCGCCGGAGGCGCTGCGCTCACTCGCGCCGAGGTCCGGCTGGGCCTGGACCGCGCTCGAAAACGAGGAGCCGCTCCTGTTGCCGGACGCCGCGCAGGTGCCTGGCTTGGGCGCAGGCGGAAACGGTCCGCCGCAGCCGTTCGGGGTCATCCCGCTTCGGTTCCAGGACCGAAAGCTCGGCGTCTTCAGCGTGCTGGGCCAAGGGGGGCAGCAATTCTCGCGAGACGACGTCGGGCTGCTGGCGAGCATCGGCCGGCAGGTCTCCATCGCGCTGGAGAACTCGCACCTGTACACCGAGACGCGCCGCAAGGCGCAGGAGTTCGAAGCGCTGTATCAGGTGAGCCGCACCATGGCCTCGACGCTCGATCTGCAAAACATTCTCACGCGGATCAGCGAGACGGTCTCGAGTCTCCTGCAGGCGCAGGCCATGGCGCTCATGCTCCTGGGGCCAGACGGCCGGACCC
>Ga0316622_100000086_pt1 | contig 41564 bp, 30 predicted proteins | sample OWC_Aug_OW2_C1_D_FD_207646 | JGI IMG/M metagenome (GOLD analysis project Ga0316622, IMG submission 207646) | Wetland soil microbial communities from Old Woman Creek delta, Ohio, United States - OWC_Aug_OW2_C1_D5_C | ecosystem: Environmental > Terrestrial > Soil > Wetlands | place: USA: Ohio... | reverse complement strand
ATTTTCAAATTTGACTCGGCATTACCGCAGGCAAAAGCGATGAGTAAGCTTATCTTGCTCCATTTAAGGACAGCGCTAGAGTTATAGAAAAATAATATGACAATATTGACATTCGTCAATTTTGCTAATTTTTTTTGAGAAGCAGCTCACACCTATTCATCAAGGCTGTTTGCTACTTTTGAATCCGCCCGGTGTTTCGTGGGCGGGTTTCCGTATCAATCTAGCAGAAAAATGTGGTGTACCATTATTCCTGGCATGAAGGCGGCTGATTTTTCAACAAAGCTTACCTTTCAGCGTGAAATTTGAGCCGTTTTTTTCGGAAGATGCCGTTGTAAAACTATGTAGTTGAAAGGACATCGAAGCCGCTGCTGCCAATGTAACAGGGTCCCACCGCATCAACCCTTGATGCAAATCAAAGGCTCCATTCGGGCGACTTTGCCAGCCAGGCCGGCGCGGTCGGCTACATCCACCACCGTGCCGACATCTTTGTAAGCGCCTGGTGCTTCTTCGGCTACGCCGCGCAGCGACGGACTGCGGATGATAATGCCTCGCGATGCCAGTTCGTCGACCAGTGTTCTGCCCTGCCATTGCTTAGTGGCTTGATGGCGACTCATCGCCCTGCCCGCGCCGTGGCAAGCCGAACTGAAGGCGCGCCGTTCGCTTTCCTGGGTGCCGCACAACACATAGGAACTGGTACCCATGGAACCGCCGATCAAAACCGGCTGCCCAACTTCCTTGAATACTGCCGGTAAATCCGGATGACCGGGACCGAAGGCTCGAGTCGCGCCCTTGCGGTGCACGAACACCGATTGCTTTTGGCCGTTGATCGTATGTTGTTCCAACTTGCAGGTGTTATGCGAGACATCGTAGAGCAAACCGAGATGAATACCCGGAAACACCTTGGCCACAGCCTGCCGGGTCAGATGAGTGATGATCTGGCGATTAGCCAACGCGCAATTAATCGCCGCCCGCATCGCTCCCAGATATTGCTTACCCAGCGGCGAATTGAGCGGCGCGCAAGCCAGTTCCCGGTCCGGCAAGGCGATTTGATATTGTGCTGCCGCCATCGCCATGTCCTTCAGAAACTCGGTGCCGATCTGATGACCCAAGCCTCGGGAACCACAATGGATGCCAATCACCACGTCGTCGATATGTAACCCAAATACGTTGGCGACTTTTTGATCGAAGATTTCGGCGACCCGCTGCACTTCCAGATAATGATTGCCGGAACCCAAGGTGCCCATCTCGTCCTTCTGCCGCTCACGGGCCTTGGGCGAAACATCATGCGCTTCCGCGCCAGCCATGCAACCCTGTTCCTCGATGCGCTCCAGATCGCTCTTTTCACCGAAGCCCTGCTCCAACGCCCAGCGCGCGCCGCCTGTCAACATGCCGTGCATGCGTTCGTGATTGAGGTGTATATGACCCTTGCTGCCGACGCCGGCGGGTATCACCTTATACAAGGCATCGGCCAACGCCTGTTTATGCGGCCGTAGTTCGGCTATATTCAGGCCTGTGTGCAGAGTGCGCACACCGCAGGATATGTCGAAACCCACGCCGCCGGCCGATACTACCCCGCCCCGGTCGGGATCGAAAGCCGCTACGCCGCCGATCGGAAAGCCATAACCCCAATGGGCGTCGGGCATCGCATAGGCGGCCTCGACGATGCCTGGCAAGGTTGCGACATTGCAAATCTGCTCATGGACTTTCTGGTCCATGTCGCGCAGTAAGGAGGCGTCGGCGTAAATGACCGCCGGCACCCGCATCGCGCCATGAGGCCGGATTTCCCAACAGGTTTCGTCGCGTTGTAGCAATTGGCGAATATCCATCAATTTTCCTCATACCTTGACGTTACAAAGAGTCGATCTGAAAACATGACGGGTTCCGCTTTATTCAACCCATCCTACACGTCGACGACGCATTGAGCCAGCCAGGCTCCGTCATCTCGTTGTTGGACGCGAAGCTCCGTAAAAGTAGCCCCCTTGATTTCCACGGCGGGCTGATGTTTTTGCCGGTCGACGGCTTCGCCGAAGGCCGTTGCCGATAAGTGTCCATCCTGAATGGCGACTTGGTAACGGCTGAACAATAGGCCTCTCACCGCCATCAGATAAATCAGTTCGTTGATCCAGCTCACAAACAGCAGTTCGGCATCGGGCGCTTCACAGGTCACGGCGACAGCCGTTGCCCGGGAAACCCTCTCCGGATCGGTGATAACCGCAGTCATCGCCAAGGCAGCCTGTTCGAATGCCTGTTCCGGCGTGGACGCGATCCCGCGTATGCCTATGTCGGCGCCGTGTTCGAAATGTTCCCAACGAGGCGTTATGGGGTGACTGTTCAATGGCTGACCTTGTGCTAAGTACGTTTTAAAAACATGCCTGACAGGACTTTAATCCTAACTTATACATAATGCCAGAGCATGTTGGTTTAAGGTCGATGGCTGCCCCCACAACTCCGCCACTCGGCGCTGTTTTCTCAACCTGTCTCATCGTGTACCATGTAAGGATTCGTAATTTGTGTACCCAGACGTGTACCCAAGACATGCGCTCACCCATAACGTCTTATTAAAACAATAGCTTATGCGCATATTGAACATCTATTACAAGAATATCAATTCGTTGGAAGGCGAAGGACGCGTCCATTTCGACCAGGGACCGATAGCCGACAGCGGCGTTTTTGCCATCACGGGACCCAACGGTTCCGGGAAAACCAGTATTCTGGATGTAATTACGCTGGGTTTATATGGCGAAACCTTTCGCTTCGACAAGCCGGCCCAGCATGTAATCACCAAACATGCCGACGAGAGTCTGGCTCAGGTTGAATTTGCGCTGGGCGATGAGAAATACCGTTCCAGCTGGCAGGTGAAGCGCGCCGATACCGCGCTACCGGAAATGACGCTGATGCGATTGAATGGCGAGGAGGAAATACTCGCGGAGACTCCCGGCCAGGTGCGCAGCCGCTTGACCGAACTGACCGGCATGGATTTTCACAGATTCAGTAAATCCATCGTCATACCTCAGGGCGATTTTGCGGCCTTTCTGAATGCGCTGGATAGCGAGCGCATGGATATTCTGGAAAAAATCAGCGGCACCGATCTGTACGCCGATTATCGCCGCCAAGCCGAGACACGACATGCGGCGCTGAAGGAAAAGGTGACCTTGCTGGAACACGAAGTCGGCTTGGTTCCGTTATTGAGTGCCGAAGCAATTGAGGCGGCCGAGCACGATCTGCAGGATTTCCAGGATCAGAGCAACGGACTCAAAAAGGAACGGCAGGCCCTACAAGACCAGTTGGTCGGTCTGCAAAATATCGAGGCACTACAAAAACAACACCGCCAGCTCGACGAACAACAGCGCCTGCTGAAGGAAGAAATCCACCAGCATCAGCAGGAATTAAGGCGAATCGAGGCTAATCCGCAGGTAAGTAACACATTCCGAGAGGATCTGCGTTTATTGGACGCCAAACTGGCGGAAGCCGAACAAAGTCGGGCCACCCTGAGCCAATACCGTAGCGAGTTGAGCATGCTGCAACAGCAGCTGGCAACCACGGGCGACGGAGAAACCGCCGCCATTCCAACCGGCCAAACCCTCGAGGAACAACGACGGGAAATCGATGCGCTGAAAATTAAAATCAGCGAAATCAAACTGGAACTTCCGAGGGAAACCGAGTTGGGCCAGGCCATACAACATCAACTGGCTGGCAACAAGGCTTCGCTGGCGGAGGTAGAAGACTGGCTTAAGGCTCATCAGGCCGATGCCGTCTTGCTGAGCGACTTCCCCGAGGTCGCTCAGTTGCGCAACCTCAGGACCGAATTGGCGGAAATGGCCGGCCAACAAAAAACCCAGGGCAATTGGTCGAAAAACACTTCGGCGGCACTGAAAAAAAGCAAGGACGCGCTGACCGCCACCGAGGATCGTCTGGAAGAATTGAAAAACCAGATAGAAGCCGATCAAAAAGCCTTGCGGGAACTGGCTCAGGGTAAAAGCCTTGAAGAACTGAACGAAGTATTGCTCGATCAGCAGAGCCGTGTGGCCAACATTCAAGAGCTGTATTCCCTGGCTGATGTCAACGCCAAACTGAGTAAAAAAGGCCTGTTCTCCTGGTTTGGCCGCGACAAGGACCTGGACCTGCCGGATGAAGCCCAATTGCAAGCGCATGTAGACGCGTTAAAACTGGAAATGAGTAGTGACGAGAATATATCCGCGACCTTGCAGCAGGCGATTGCCAACGAAGCCTTATTGAAAAGATTAAGCGAATATCGTAACAAGCTGGTCGATGACAAGCCCTGTTTTTTGTGCGGATCGCTAAAGCATCCCTATGTCACGAAACCGCCAGTTATGACCGACTCCAGGAAGGCGTTGGCCGACCACCGCGCCAAGATGCAAACCTTGAAATCCAGGCTCGACAATGCCATCAATCAGTTGAACGCCGCGCAAAAACGCAGCAGCCAGCTCACGGCCAAACAAAAATTCCTGCAGCAAAAGCGTTCGGAATGGTCGGTGTTGGCGAACCGGCTCAACCTGATGCGTGCCGATATGGTGATCGACAACCTTAGTCTACAGAAAACCCTGCTGCAGGAGGAAACCGAGGAACTGGAAAAAATTAAGCATCTGGTCAAGGAACACACACAATTACAGCGCAACATCGCCAAGGCAAACGCCGAAATCAAGGACAAACAATCGGCATTGGTCAACTTGCGTTCGAGCACTGAACAGTTGAACGCGACCTGGGCCGAACGCTCGCCGGAAGTTCAGGAGCTGGAAAAGAAATTCACCCAACGCCAGGCAGACCTACAAGCGCTAACCGCCCGTCTGGAAAAACAGTTAAGCCTGCTGAACGAAAAACTACCCCGTAAAGGCAAGGAAAACGCCATCTTCGACCGGCTCAACAGCCGACGGCAAGACTATCAGATCCGCGAATTGCGGCAAAAAGGCCTGCAAGGGGAAATAGCCAGTTTGCAAGAAAAACTGCAGATTTGCCAGGCGACTATCGTTCGTTATCAACAACAACTGACAGACAGTCTGGAAGCGCTCCGTGGCGCTGAAGGCCTGGGACTGCACTTGGCCGTGCTTGAAAAACAGAAATTGATCGTCGCTATGGAACAGCAACTGGCCAACCAGGAGATGGAACTGGACGTCATGCGGCGCGGCCTCTCGGACAAGATCGCCGAACACGGCTTTTCCGACCTTGACGAACTGACGAATTTGCTCAAATTGATCGACCGGCAGACTGAAATACGGCGATTCGTCGATGAACAAAGTGCTCGACTGACGACGGTGGCCGGCGAGCTTCTCAAGCTTCAAGCCCAACTGCAATCTGAATCGGCGACGATAGCCGATACCGTCAGCGAGGCCGATCTGAGGGCCGCTCAACGTCAGATTAACGAACAAATCGATATTGCCGAGCAGGAAGTGCACACCCTGCAAAACAAATTGGATAAACAGCAACAATATCGCGACAAATATCAAACTCTGGAAACCGAACTGGCCGAACAACGCCGCTTATTGGCCGACTCCGACGCCGATATCAACCAGATCAACGATGGACAAGGTGGCTTCCGCCGCATGATTCAGCAATTACTGATCGACAAACTGTTGTCGCAAACCAACCAGATTCTGGAAAAAATCAGCGGCCGTTATTACTTGCGTAGCGCGACCAGCGAACATGGTCTGGCCCTTGAAATAGAGGACACCAAACAGAAAAATGCCCGTCGCCTACCCAAGACCCTGTCGGGCGGCGAAAGCTTCGTGGTCAGTCTGGCCTTGGCCCTGGCCCTGGCCGAGATGGCCAACAACGGCAAAGCCATCGAATCGCTGTTTCTGGACGAAGGCTTCGGCAATCTCGATGCCGAGGCGCTATATCTGGCGATGGGGGCGCTGGAAGGTCTGAAGATCCAGGGTAAAACCGTGGGCGTCATTTCGCACGTCGAAGGTGTCAAAAAGCGCATCAAGACCCAGATAGAGCTGGTCAAGAAGCCCAACGGCCTCAGCGAATTGAGGATGGTAGCCTAGGGCTCATACTGCTTGCCGACTCAATTCACCTTTCGTCCCGAGCCTATCGAAGGTCTTATTCAAGATTTCGAAGACCAACTGTCGTTACAGCAAACCCCTTCGCCTTAATCGCCTGTTGACTTGGCGATGATAGAGTTGAGCCAAGAATGGCCGTATCAGCGGCAGGCCTATTAGCCAGGCGATCGGCTTTAACAAGGCCACCTTATTCATCAACAAGATGTAGGCATCCAGCTCCGAAACGATATGGCCGTTGGTATCGCGGACGTGTAGCTCTGACAAGGCCTTACGCGGCTCAATCCCCAATTCGCGCAAGCGGTTCTCCTGCCCGGTAATATCAAACCAGCATACCTGCTCGGAAGACGAGCCGGCGAGTTTTTCATAGGTCTGCCGGTCGCGCCTACATTTGGGGCAGGCACCGTCGTAATAAACCACCAGTTGTTCTTGGCCGTCATCGCTTTGCTGCGGTTTTTCGGTTCTCGACGGCATGATGCTTCACGGATTCCGAAGTAAGCGCTCGAATCCTGGCATCCAATCGGCAAAATTGGCGACATAGTTATAGCCGCAGACTGTCGTCAGCGTCTTACTACTGATAATTTCCTTTATCCGCTCCGCCTGCTTCCGGGTTTCCTGCTCGGGGCCGTAAGGATTGAATACCAAGCCGGCTTCGGCCAGAAACACATAGTCGCAGATAAACAGCGCGTCCCGATAAATATAGAAGGTAAAGCCCGGCGTATGGCCGCCGATGTGGTAAGCCTCGATACCATATGCAACAAAGTCATCGCTGAAGCGCCGGTCGATGTCGAATAATGCCGACAAGTGGTGCTTGGCATCCAGATCGTGCAGCCAGACTTCCGCATCCCAGAGACGCCGGTATTGATTGGAAGCACCTAGAAAATGGTGATGGGTAAAAAAGATGGCCTTGACCGGCGCCAAGCCGCGATTAAAGGCTGACGGCGAATCGATCCAAACCGCCCCGGCCTCGGTTTCGATGCGATAAGCCGCATGTTCAAGCCCCAGTTTCGGCACGGAAAGCAGCTGACTGACTGTATCGTTCACGGCATGCGCCGTGACGTGGTAGGTCTTTTCGGCCTCGTCCCAAGCCATAAAACGATCATGCTTGGCCCCGCAAAACGGGCAAACATCCGGCATATTGCCGATCATGTTGTAACCGCATTGCAGGCAAACCCATTGCTGGATGCCATCGAGGAATTCATGCGTTGAAGAGATGTTCATAATATGCCCTCCTAGGAAGATATATTTCTGCCGATTTGGCGTACCCCCTGGTCCGCCACGGATGAGACGGCAGTCGGATAGGCCAATCACATCAACGCCGGCCTTGGCGACCCGATGGTCGCTTTCCAACGTGCCGCCGCAGGCAAATGCCCCCTCGCGCCAATCAAATATTATTCCAGTGCTATTTTTCCCTCTATACAGTGGCTGATGCCGATGGCCGGTACTTCCAGCGTCATCTTCACCCCTATCGTCTCCAATCCGCCGAGTAAGCCAGTTTCCAAGGCTTTCGACACGCCATGTTCGATCTCGCGTTGAGAGGTAATGCCGACGGTCTTCAGGTATTTTCTGATTTCCATGTTTAATGTGTCTTCATTCATGTCGCTCTCCTGGTAAAAAATTAACGGGGTATGACAAATGTCGCTTCACTATTTGGGCGCTGAAATGATGGATTATCGAAGCCTTTTTAGGTTCCAATCAGCCTAGCAACACCGACAACAATGTAGAGCGAGCAGAAAACTAGCCTCCGCCCTCACGGTTTAACCTTCCGGCCGGATGATCACTGCTGTCCGCAAACGGGTCTTGCCGAAACAGGACATGCGGTCGAAATCCTCGCGGGCGATCGGAATAAACTGGCAATCGAGTTCGCTTTGCCGGCCTTCTTCCGGATCGGGATCGTGCATGTACAGGCAGTCATTATCGAAACCGCTCATCACCACCCAATGCGGCGCTTTTCTGCGATCCATCGAAAAGGTGCTGATCAGAATCAACGGTATGGCGCCGGCCTCGAATGCCGTGGTCAAATCGTTCTGGGTGATATTGGCGTAATGTATCGCCACGCCCTGTTCCTCCGCTTCGCGCTTAAAACAGCTGTCCACCAATTCGACCACCTGTTTCTTGTCTTCGCTGCGCACGCCATCGATGAACAGCGTGCCGGATTGATTGATCCAGACCTCGACCCGGAACTGCCGGCGTTTTGCCGCCAACGCCAGACCGACCGGATGACAACCGCCGTGGCCGGAGGTCATGAATATCGTCGTGGCCTCGCGCCATAAGTTGATTTCTTCTTCCTGCGAGGGCCGATAGTTTCTATTCAGACCATGCATCGCCATCATCAACGAGGCCGGGCCGCAGGTAAACGGCGTGGTTTGTCTGAGCCAGTGCACCGACCTATGCTGCGGAGTATCGTGAAAACGGCGGATACGTTTCTGGAAACGCAAGGCGTCCTTGTGATCCTGGTAATAATCGCGGTACAAGCCGAATTTCTGAAAGCCCAGTCTTTCATAAAGCCGGATCGCCGGGATATTGTCGACGCTGACTTCCAGCCGCAGATAAAGCCTTCCGTCATCGCGCGCCGCCTGTTCGCCAGCCATCATCAGTGCCTTGGCGACGCCGCTACCGCGCAGCTGCGGCGATACCGCCAACGAATAGATACGCGCCAGCCGGGTACCGGGATGATAGATGATTAATATGTAGCCGGCCACGTGCCCTTCCACTTCGGCGACCAGCAGGGCCCTATGCTCCGTGCTAATCCAATGCCTGAAACTGCGGCGGCTTAATTTATCGGTGGAAAAACTGGCGTTTTCCAGCACGACCAGGCCTTCGAGATCACCGAGTTGCGCGGGACGGATAGCCACATCCGCATTTAAATCCCTCGCCCTCTGGGAGAGGGTAGCCACAGAGACGTTATTTTTGGCCATGTCCTTAGTCGAAGCAGTCAAGACGACACCCCCCGCATGGCCTGACCTATCACCTGTCTGGCCCGAAACAGCACCATTTCCTGCCAGGCCTGATCGTTCGGACAGAAATGCCGGCGCATAAGCTGGCTGTGAGCAAACCGGGCGACCTCGCTATCGGGCCGAGCCCAGAGCTGATGATCGCGCAACAAGGTTTCAAACAATTGGTCGGTGCTGTAAGTGCCGAATTCCAGCGTCACATAGCAGCTCTGATCATCCATAATGGCGTGCCAGGCGTAATCCAGCAGCCCCAATTTTGGCACCGAACTGGAGGTGCCGGCCGCCGGCAAGGTCACCGAATCGCCGTACCATGAATGAGCGACCGCCGCACCGGCACTCTCCGGCTGGTGATCGCAAATGATCTCGCCATAGCCATAAGAGCCCAGCCCTGTGTGCAAATCGATCACCGCCAAATGCCGTTTCGGCAAGCCATAATGCTTGATCAGCGCTTCGCATACCCGGCGACCATGAGCCGGAGCTCGTCCACCATAGAACGGCCCGGCGGGATCGAGGTATTGACCGCCACTGATGGCTTTTTCCAAGGACTCGCGTCCATACCGCTGGCTGAATTCCGCAAAATCATGCCGTCTTTGTTCGGCATCCGCCTTAAACAGCGCCGGCCGCAAGCGTTCATAATCTGGATTTTCGGGTAGCGGCTTGGAAAAATCCACCGCGTTGCGGTTCAAATCAACACCATCGCCATCGCAGCGCCGCAGCCAGGCGTAACCCCAGGGCGTCAAGGCATGGATCAACAGCAATGCACAGTTTTCGGGTATTACCGCTTCCCCGCTAGCCAGCAACTGCAACAAATCGATCTCGATTGCGCTACCGGCGAAGCCTTCGATACCGTGGGTGCCTGCGATCAAAACCACGACCCTGTCCGCGTCTTCCGCGCCTAGCCACACCGTATCGGTGATCAAGGCTTCGCCATTAGGTCCGACGCCTGCGCAGGGATAAGGCAAATGCTGTAGCGAACAAGGCAATTTAGGCAACATCTCCAACCAATGCTGACGTCCCAACGCGTAACAGGCGGGAAACACACCGGTATCAATAGCTGCAAAAGCAAAAGAATGTCGAAACGGCATTAAGGCTTACCTAAGGATTTTTCGTGAACATGACAATATCCAGATATTACTCCTTGTTTTAAAAACTGTCTGGTTTCAGAATTATCGCTTATTTAAACACACGAGGTATTCTCTGTTATGGCAAGTACGCTGCTGGTGGTTGACAATCTATCCGACTGGAATCCTTATTATCCCAGCGAGCAGGTCATCACCTTTGAAAACTATCTAGCCACCGAACAAGGCGATCCCGATCAGCGCGTCCGCGTCATCAACCTGTGCACCAGCTACGCCTATCTTTCGGACGGTTATTACTGTTCGTTGCTGGCCGAAGCCCGCAACCATCACGTCATCCCCTCGGTGAAGGTCATCAACGACCTGGGCAAGAATGCCTTGTATCGCCTGCAACTGGAAGATTTGACTCAGCCGCTGGCCCGCGCCTTCAAACACCAAAATAAAAACGGCGAATTCATCCTGCACAGCTATTTCGGCACCACTTCCGATCCGGCCTTTCAGGAACTGGCTCGCCTGCTGTTCGAACGCTTCGCCTGCCCGGTGCTGAAAATCACCCTGCGCCTGGAACAGCAATGGCAAATCATCGACCTCACCGCCATTTCGCCCCGCGATCTGGACGATGCGATGCAAACCTTGTTTGCTGAAGCACTGGACAAATTCAGCAAGAAAATCTGGCGCAAGGGGCGCACACGTAAAGCCGCGCGCTACGATCTGGCCATCTTGATCAACCCCGGCGAAAAGCTGCCGCCCAGCAACCGTGGCGCGCTGAAAAAATTCATCAATGTCGGCCGGCAGATGGGCATAGACGTCGAGTTGATCACCCAGAATCATTACGGCCGGATACCCGAATTCGACGGGCTCTTCATCCGCGAAACCACCGCGATAGACCACCACACTTACCGCTTCGCCAAGAAAGCCGAAGCCGAAGGCTTGATGGTGATCGATGACCCGACCTCCATCCTGCGCTGCGCCAACAAGGTTTACTTGGCCGACCTGTTTCGCACCCACAAAGTGCCCTCGCCCAAGACCTGGATACTGCACAGGGGCAACGTCGAACATCTGGACAAAGTGGAAGCGGCGGCCGGCTATCCGATGGTGATCAAGATTCCCGACGGCTCGTTTTCGCGCGGCATCGTCAAGGTCAATAACCGCCAGGAACTGGACGCCAAAGTCGCCGAACTGTTTCAGCAATCGGCATTGCTGCTGGCCCAGGAGTTCGTATACACCGATTTCGACTGGCGCATCGGCGTCTTCAACAACAAGGCCTTGTACGCCTGCCGCTATTTCATGGTCAAGAACCACTGGCAGATATACCGCCATGGCGCCACCCGCACCGACAGCGGCAGTTTTGCCACCCTGCCCACCTTCGAAGTGCCACGCGCGGTCCTGGATGCGGCGTTGAAAGCCACCCAACCGATAGGCAACGGTTTGTACGGCGTCGACGTCAAGGAAATCAACGGCAAGGGTTACGTCATCGAAGTCAACGACAACCCCAACATCGACAGCGGCGTCGAGGATCATTATCTGGGAGAAGAGCTGTATCGGGTGATCATGGCCGAGTTCCTGCGGCGCATGGAAAATCGCAGCAAAGGCCTAGCCTGACAAGACTCAAAGATTTAAGCTATGTTTGCGGTAGTAGTTTTCGTCGCCCCGGCATGGACTGCCGGGGCCCAGAAGCCATGGATGGCGAAGGCTTTTAACATCCTTGTGGCCTAGATCCCGGCAATCCATGCCGGGATGACGGCTTCGATGTCCTTTCAATTGCTAACGCAAACATAGCTAAAACTTAAGCCCCTGATGACGCATATTCCGCAAGCAATCGACGTCCTTTGCATCGGTCACGCTAGCTACGACCTGGTGTTTTCGGTGCCGCATCACCCCGGCCCCGACGAAAAAACCGTCGCCGATAACCTGATAGGCTGCGGCGGCGGTCCCGCGGCCAATGCCGCCGTGACCGCCGCCAAACTGGGATTCAGCGCCGGTTTTTGCGGCTATCTGGGCAACGATGTCTACGGCGATAGCCACCTCAAGGAACTGCTCGCTCTCGGGGTCGATACCCGCCTGGTGATGCGAGGCGATTCGCCGACGCCGTTGTCGGCGGTATTGGTCAAACCGGACGGCAAACGCGCCTTGATCAACTACAAGGGCGAGACCCAGGCGCTGCCCACCAACAGCGTCGACTTTACCGGCCTCGAACCTAAAGTTGTCCTGTTCGACGGCCACGAGCCGCAACTGTCTCTGGCCTTGCTCGAAAAAATCGGCGGCAGCAGGATTCCCACAGTGCTCGACGCCGGCTCCCTGCATGACGGCACACGGGCATTGCTGGACAAGGTCGATTATCTGGTCTGTTCCGAAAAATTCGCGCTGCAATACGCCGGCGAAGAGCTTACGGCCTTATCTCGGCTGGCCGAACTGGCGCCGGTGGTTGTCATCACGCTAGGCGAACGCGGTTTGATCTGGCGGCGCGGATCGGAAAGCGGTTGTCTGTTGGCGCCACCGATCAACGCCATAGACACCACCGGCGCCGGAGACGCCTTTCACGGCGCCTTTGCGGCGGCCCTGACCACCGGCATGGAGTGGGGCGAGAAATTGTATTACGCCAGCGCCGCCGGGGCATATTGTTGTACGCGACTGGGGGCGCGGCCCGGTTTGCCGACTCGGGAACAACATCAAGAGCTGATGGCGATGTGGCGAACACACCGATAGGACTGTCACTAGAGTTGTATTTGAAGCCGGCACGACCCGCGTTTAACCGGAGGTTAAACCGGAAAAGCCAATCCGGTCATGGATTGATCAACCGGTGTGCGCTACCGAGACTTTCCGCGGACAGCCCGGGATCAAGCCTCCTTTGTCACTGGCGCTGACGGTCAAGGATCGGCGCCCAATTTTAATCTCCCCTTAATCTTATAAGGTTTTACAAAACCTTTTTTTCTGTGCCATGATGGCGCCCAAAAATTAGAGAATGGGACGATGCGCTATAAATTTTGGATGGCCTTGAGCCTTTATTTGATGGCATTTTCCGCCTATAGTCAAAAGGTAACTGAAACCCAAGGTGGACTGAGACCAAGCACTAAACCTTTATTAATGCCCGAATCAATTCCCGAATCCCCCGGCATTGATGTCCCCCAGCAGCCCAAGCCCGAATCACCCCCGCAACAGAAACAAAATAACGGCCAAAGAAGAGTCGAATTAGACGAAATCAAGTTCGAAGGCCATAGTGTTTTTTCGACCGAAGAGCTCAACGAACTTGCCAGGCCTTATTTGCACAAACCGGTCAGCGTCGACGATTTGGAAGAACTGCGCCGCCTGGTGACGCATCATTATATAGACAAGGGTTACATCACATCCGGAGCGACTTTTCCTGCAAACGCGATTCAAGGTAAAACCTTGCGGATAAAGATCGTTGAAGGTCGATTGAGCGATGCCAACATCAGCGGCGCCGGATGGTTGCGGGACAGCTATGTTAAAAACCGCTTGATTCCCGATCCCGACGCGCCGTTAAACATGAACCAGCTTCAGGATCAGTTTCGCTTGTTGTTGACCGATCCTTTATTCGATCACCTGAACGGCCGATTAATACCCGGTGCCGACCGGGGGCTCAGCGTGCTGGATTTGGAAGTGGTGCGCGCCCGCCCCTATCAGGTTTCCGCGCTGATGGATAACTACCGCTCCCCGTCGATCGGCGCCGAAGCGGTCGGCGCTAACGGCTGGTTCCGCAACTTGACCGGGCAAGGCGACATGATCGATCTGACCTTCCTGTCGTCGGAACCCACGGGCGGCAAGATGTTGCAATATTCCGGCAACTGGCTGATGCCGCTCGGTGATTACGGCACCAAGGCCTATTTTTCGTTTAGCAAGTCAAATTCATCCATCGTCGAAGAGCCTTTTGCTAGGCTTGACATCAATAGTCAGAGTTTTTCGGTCGAGGGCGGACTCAATCAAATTCTGATCGATAATCTGCAGCGACGCTTGGCCGTTGGGGCTGGGGTCGGCTTCAAGGAAAATGCAACGACCACATTGGGGTTTCCGTATCCGTTCTCACCGGGAGCGCCGGATGGGAAATCCCAGGTATCGTTCGTGCGTCTTAACCAGGAATATATCGAACGTTGGGAAAAAGTGGCCGTGGCATTTCGCTCCACTTTTAGCGTCGGCCTGGACTCTTTCGGGGCGACGATCAACGCAGACCCGAAGATCCCCGATAGCGATTATTTTGCCTGGCTAGGGCAAACCCAAGGCGTATGGCATTTGCCTTATGCGCAAAGCAGCCTGGTTTTCAAAGGCACGCTGCAACTGAGTAACGCACCGCTGTTGCCGCTGGAACGGATAGCCGTGGGCGGGCGTTATTCGGTACGCGGTTATCGCGAAAATCAACTGGTCCGGGATAACGGCTATTCGACCAGCTTAGAGCTGCACCTTCCGCTGCTGGGCGACAGCAAGGCCGAATATCGTTTTGACTTGGTACCTTTCTTCGATTATGGCGCCGCATGGAATAATCCCGATATCAACTCCGCCAATCCAAGTACGCAAAATCTATACTCGACCGGCATCGGCTTTCAGTTTCATGTGCCTCATTTTGGCGGCGAATTTTTTTGGGCTCATCGCCTGGAAGACAGCACGATACGTCAACACGGCGACCTGCAGGACGACGGCATCCACTTTCAAGCACGTTTAGATGCATTCTAAGAGGCGTAAATGATTAAGCGTTTATTCGACATTATTCCAGTCGCCATGCTGCTGATGTGCGTTTCCCACAATGCTGCCGCCAAAACCTCGCCAGACACCGTGGCACGTGTCAGCACCTATCTCGGGCAAGGGCAATATGTACTGGCCTGGCGCGAAGCGAGTAGCGTTTTAGAGGAAGCCGAATCAAAGGCCGAACAATCTCAAGCCTACGGCTTGCTGGGCAATATTCAATTACAGATGCACCGCTATCGCGAGGCGGAAACTTCCCTGCTCAAGGCGTTCGAACTGGCGGACGATCCCTTGCAAAAAGCGGATTACGCCAATAGCCTGGGGGTGCTTTACCATGAAAACGGCTATAGCGACCAGCAAGATCAATACTTCAAGACAGCCCTTCAGTTTGCCGGGACAAATGCCCCCCTGTCGTTGAAAATCAAGTTGAACCGCTTGAAAACTCAGACTGGCACCGAGGTGCTGACTCAAGCCATACCGCTGCTGACCGAAATTACCAAGCTCGATTCTCCCAACGTTCGGGCACACTACGCCATCAATTTGGCCGCCGCCGTCAATAAACAAGGTGTGCAAGGCCTTAGCCTTGCTCAAGAGGCCTTGGAGAAGGCGCAGGCCGATAGCGCCAACATCAATGACCGACATTTGCGCGTCGATTTGCTGGATAGCCTGTCGGAAATTTACGAGACCCAAGGCCAAGATCAGCGGGCCCTGGATCTGTGCGAACAGGCCTCCGAGTTGACCGAGCAAATGAATGGCGACGAGGGCGCGGCTAGCCTGGAATGGCGCAAGGGCAGAATTTACCAAAAACAAGGCAAGGATGATTTCGCGTTGGCCGCCTTCGGCAAAGCCGTGGATAACATCCAGGCCATCCGCCAGGATATTCCGGTCGAATATCATGACGGAAAATCGTCGTTCCGCGAAACGCTGGAACCCGTCTATCTGGGCTATGCCTTCCAATTGCTCAAAAAAGCCGGCCACCAGGAAGGTGAAGCCAAGCAACGGACCTTGTTGCTGGCGCGCAATACCGTCGAACAAATCAAACAAACGGAAATGGAGGACTTTTTCGGCGCGCGTTGCTTGATCGAGGGCTTGCAGCGTAGCGAGCTGGAAACTCTGGATACGCACGCGGCCGTGCTCTATCCGATCATGTTGCCGGACAGGCTGGAACTCTTGGTCAGCATAGGCAAGACCATCCGCCAATTTACCGTTCCGGTGCCGCAGAGCCGGATTCGCGAGGAAGCGGGCAAATTGTCCGATAGCTTGCGCAACGGAAAGAAAGCGTTCCGGGAGCCGTCTCAAAACCTCTATCAATGGCTGATTGCGCCGCTGGAAAAGGATCTTGCCGGAGAAGACATCAAGACTCTTGTGGTGGTCCCGGACGGTGCGCTGAGATTGGTGCCCTTCTCGGCTCTATTCGACGGGCAGCACTATGTAGTGGAAAAATACGCGGTATCGGTGTCGCCGGGAATGAGCTTGATGGGCCACGGCGGCGATGCAAAATCCCGAACCTATCGAACCCTTCTAGCCGGGCTTAGCAAGCCGGGGCCGGTAGTCGGAAAACTGCCTTCGCCCATGGTTAGCGCCCTACTGGAGCCGGAATCGGAAAGCAGCGGTAACCGCAAATTGCCGGCGACGAGAGGCCTAGCAAACGGCGCTACGTCCGCCACAAATGCACTCGAAACCAGCGCCAAGGCTGACATCTTGCTCAGACAACCCGGCGCGGAAGAAAAGCTCAAGGAAAAGCTCAGTTTACCGGCCGTCGAAGATGAGTTGAGCAATTTACAGAAAACCGTAACCCACACCACCCTGCTCAACGACCAATTTACCGTGGACAGTTTCCATCGACAAGTCGCTGGCGAGGAACCCTACGAAATGGTTCATATCGCCTCCCACGGCATCTTTTCATCGAATGCCAACAACAGTTTCCTGATGGCCTACGATAACGTCATTAAATTGGACGATCTGGAAACCTTGCTGAAACAGGACAAGGGTGCCCAACGCGGTATCGAGCTATTGACCTTAAGTGCCTGCGAAACCGCCGAAGGCGACGACCGGGCGCCGCTCGGATTCACCGGAGCCGCGTTGCGGGCCAGGGCGCGTAGTGCCTTGGGTTCGCTTTGGCCGATTGCCGATCAAGCGGCATCGCAACTGATGACGAACTTTTACGCGAACATGACGCAATCCCTCGGTAAAGCAGAAGCGCTACGCCAAGCGCAATTGAAATTGTTGAATGACCCCAAGATGAGCCATCCGTTTTATTGGTCACCCTTTATTCTAGTGGGGAACTGGTTATGAAAAAACATTCGCCTTTTAATGGGACGCTTATCTTATCCATCAGTATCTCGCTCATTGCGCTTCCGTTTGGCTTGGTCCGGGCGGTTGAAACCAGCATTGTGATTGATAACACCTTGCCGGTGAACCCTACGCTTCCCAACCCCGTTCCGGACACCAATCCCGGCAATACCGGTGGCACTATTCAGCCTATCAATCAGGATAACGGTGTAGCGGCCGGGAATAATTTGTTTTACAGTTTTAGTCAATTCAATATTGGCTCGGGGGATACGGCGTATTTTAATTTAATCCAGAATTGGGAAAATGTGATCGCGCGAGTGACCGGCGGAGATCCATCCTTAATACTGGGCACATTGAGGGTCGGCGGTTCCAGATTAGTTGATGGTGACACCAGCCACCATCCGGATTTTGTAGACGGGATAGCCGGTGCGACGAACATAACTGGCGCAAAAAACTTCTTCTTCATCAACCCGGCCGGCATCGTGTTTGGTCCCGGTTCCGTGGTGGATGTGCCGGGCTCCTTCTATGCCAGCACCGCGAGCGAACTTAAGTTCAAGGACGGCTCCATTTATGGGATGGATGAAAGTCACAATCCCATCAGCCAATTGACAGCTAGCGCCCCGGACGCCTTCGGTTTTCTCGGCAACGAGACAGGCGCCCTGGTCCTCGACCATGCCACGATACAAGTTTTCAATGACGAAACTCTGGCCCTGGTCGGGCGCGACATCACGATCGATAGCAGCACGGTTGGCCAAGTCGACCTGATGAAACCCACGGAAGGTTACAACAGTTCCGGCATTATCGATCCAAATGCTACCCCCCGCTTCGTCACAAAAGGTGATTTGTTTATTGACGGCATACAATTGCTGCTGATGGCTCACCATGGAAAACAGGATGTCAAGATTTTGGCCCATGATCCGGATCAAGCCGAAGCCAATGCGGCCTATAATATGGCAGCAATTAGTAACCTTAAGCTGGATGGCAATATCGATATCCGAAATACCGATCTGATTAATGCGGGTGGCGATGCCGAGGAAATAACGCTGATCAGGGGGGGAAACATCAATTTGACTAACGCCAGTATTGTTTCCAGCAATTATGGCGACGATTGTGCAGGAATATGTGGAAGTGATGCGAGCCGTGAGCCAGTTCCCGGAATCAGCGGCATAGACATACTCGCCACCGGTAAATTGACCTTGAATAACGGCCATATCGTCACCGAAACGTCATTTGCTCCGGTAAATCCGGCGGCCGATAATGTCGCCATCAAAATCCAGGCGGCTTCGATGCTGATGGATAATCACTCATCCGTGTCGACCAAATCGTTAAACGTAGCGCATGTCAATCCGGATTATGTACCAGCGGGCATATACCCTATACCCCATCCCATGGCTCCAAGAGCCGGGAACATCGATATCAAAATTGTTAATGACAAGGGGGTTTACGGTGATTTTACGGCTCGGGGTGGTTCGTCGGTGGAGAGCAGCACAGAGACTTTTGGCGATGCGGGCAAGATCAATATTGAAGCCGGCTCCATCACCTTGAATAACGCCAGCGTTAAATCCGAAAGCACGTCGACTCATAATGGGCTGACAGGCTATGTGGAAGCTTACAATGGCAATATACAAAGGGCATTAGATCCAGACGGTTATACCTATTACGGCCGAACTACTACGTATAGGCTGCTCTCCGAAGATCACAGTCGCTACACGTCGCCTTTCAACACGCCGTCCGCTCTAAGACCTGACTTAACACCCCCAGGCATTCTATTGCTGGAAATAGATCACGCCAAAAATGCCGGTGCCGCGGGTACTGTGTCGTTAACCGCTCACAACGGAGACATCGCCCTGGTCAACAACAGCACGGTCAGTACCGATATCCAGAGCGGCACCAGCAATACCGAATCCGCCAAGATCAGCCTAAATGCCGGCGCTGGCTCGATACTGATGGACGGGTCGAAAGTTACATCCACGACCAGCGGTGACGCCAAGGCCGGCGATATTCAACTGACGGCGGCGAATTCAATCACCCTGAACAATGCCTCCGAAGTCACGACCGACACCAAGGGCATTAACGACGGCGGGAGCGGCGAAGGCGGAGCCATTTCAACCCATTCCAAAACCTTGGCCATCAACGCCGGCTCCTTCATTAGTTCCTCTACCGATGGATTGGGCAGAGCCGGAACCGTTAACGTCGAGGCCGAAACGGTCATGATCAATGGTTTATGGCCGATTCCAGTTAACCACCTGGGTCGCTATTTCGATGAAAGTTTCACCGGCATCAGAACCATAGCCAGCGCCAGATCCGGCGGGCAAACCGGAAACATCGACATCCATGCTAGCGGCGATGTCTACATGACCGACGGCGCGCAGATCAGTATTTCCAACCTGGCGACCGTGGATCAAGCTCGCTTAAGTAGCTTATATAAAACCCACATCAATCTGAATGCTTCCAGCATCTATCTCACCAACAGCCAAATCGTCGCCGACTCGAGCGGTAATGTCGATGCCGGCGACATCAACATCATCTTCAAGGAGTGGCTAAAACTCGATCCTTCCGCGATCAGCACCATTGCCTTCGACGGCAATGGCGGCAACATCAACATCGGTGGCGGCAACTATATTTGGTTACAGGATTCCATGATCGCTACTTCGGTACTTGGCTTGCGAGGTAACGGCGGCAATATCGACATACAATCGAATTTTCTGATCATGGACAGCGGCTTCATCCAAGCCAATACGGCGGCCGAGGGCGCAAGCGGCGGGTTGGTCAATATCAACGTCGGGACATTGATACCGTCCGGAGGCACTTTATTCGTGGGCGGTGACACGCCATATCAATTCCAGCCTTTTTCGGGGATTAACGTAATTCAAGCCGCCGCGCCAGGTGGCGTGAGCGGCCAGGTGAACACCACTCCGCCGCAATTGAATCTGAGCGGCACGCTGGCCAATCTGATCGTACAGTCGTTCGATCCCAATGCCATCAGCCGTAATTTGTGCGCAATCGGCGAAAGCAGTTCCTTGTCGCAATCGGGTAAAGGCGGTTTGCGCAGACAGGCCAAGGATCCACTGCTAACGACATATTCACCTTTACTTTCCTATTAGGAAAACTCTGAACAAGTTGATTCCGCTCATGGTTCGACAAGCTCACCACGAACGGAATCAACCACTTACCGCCCGCCGAAGGACTAAACCAGAGTTTTCCAGAAGAACTCTTAGCCTGCCTGAGCTTATCATGACCATGAACTTTCAAAAAAAATGAGCGGTTTGCGATCGCAACATTCGCGGCCAAACCGCCGCGGACTTTCATCAAAAGAAACCAGTGCTTAGAGTCTGTTCAGGCTCATGTGTCATTGGACAAGGCTGTCCGCCCATAGTGTGATTTTTTCAGCCCAATTTCGCTTCAGTGCTTTTGGGTTGCAGCAATTTTGGCTGGTGGCGTTACTAAGCCAGACCCGGAAACCAAAATCAAACCTTTCGCGTACGACCTAGAATGAGGTTTAGAGCAACCGCAAAGGCTAAAAGCCAATGAATATTTATTAGAGGGGCTTGTTTAGAATTGTGTCCTGCTTTTCGATAAGGGAGGCGCATCGAAAGGTCATAGCAGCCCGAGTATCGACCCCCAATTTTGCAAAGACTCTACGTAAGTAGGTCGCGACCGTCCATTCGCTAATATGGAGTTTATCGGCCACCTGCTTATTCGGACAACCCATGGCAATCAGCGTAGCGATTTGCAGTTCTCTGGCGCTTAGGACCACGCGAAGATTCAAATCGTCCGCAACTTCCAGTGGGATTTTTTTGACAATTGCGCAATCGCAATTATTGACCGTGAAACGGCAAACCTCCGTCACCGAATAGCCTTTATCCGCTGTCAAAGTGTCGATTTCTTTACTGCCGTCACCTAGTTTTACGGCGAGGAGCTCGTGCTCATTGAAACTGAATTGGCACAATGTCTCGGCGACGTTTAACCTCTGATCGGTTGAGGTCCTGATTATTTTCAGGTTATTGTTATTATTATTCGCCATTATATCACCTGGTGCTAAATGACCGCCCGACCCGGATTCTAGCTAACTTTATCGCTAAGCCGCCAGGCAAGTCAAAAATTAATAGTCGTCCGCCAACGATACTTCGCGACGTCGATTGACTCGCGATAAATTTTGTTGATTTGACGCGTCCCTACGCGCTAATTTCGGATAGTCCTTAGGTATTACCGAATTTCTAATTCCGAAAATATCGGCGAGATTCGCCGTGTTACGCTGCACCGCTTTGAACTGTTCGGCCCTTCCACAAACTAGGGGAGTCACACCCGGTCCATGCCCACTCACCGTACTGTCGCCGTGTACGACAATCCCGAAACTGATATAGCCTTGCCTAAAACTCGGTCCGAACCGGGTATCCGCACCGATGATAGCCACCATATCACCGAAGCGCAGCCTTCCCAAGCCATAGCGGTTACGCACTGCCGGGTCGAACAATTGAATATCGTAATCCCCCCTCCAAACGGTATTTTTGCCTAACCCAGATCCCATGACTCGTCCGGGAATTAGATGGGTAACAGGAACCTCAAGTCGACCATGACGTTCAACGACCCCCCACCTCTGCAGTAACTCCGGAGCGCAGTTAAACACCGTTATGCCGGGGTAATCGATCAGTTCTAACCCCAAACCGATACTGTTAATTTGCATGCGATCGCCAATATTTAAACGTTGCAAAACCTGGGTCGGGAAATCCACCATCACGTGATCCACACCTCCGTGTTTGCCGGTAACCAGGCCCTGTTCTCCGACACATGGGCCGCTGGTCACCCGCACGCGATTACCGATGCAGGCGTAAGTAATCAATGCCTGGTTCGGTCCTTTGCGAGACCCAACAACCTCGCGTTGGTTATTGTGTAAGGAAACACCCGGCTCGATGTGGTCGCCAGCCAAGCCTACGCAACGATCACCGATGCGCTGGTTGATGACAATGCCGCCGGTCGCGGGCAAGACTCGCGGCACGCCATCATTGCCGATTCGATACGCGTTGGCCGCACCAATTGGATGCGCGATTTGCCCGGATACCGCGACCATCACCAGATCTTTTGCATTAATACGCGGTGAACCACGATTTACAGAGTTCATCTCATCCATAACTACCTCGACTTATTAAAGCAAGCTAGCGCGCGCGAAGCGCATTTCGTAACACATTACGCCATCCAACACCAACCCAAATTCCGGAAATCACTCACGGTCGAACCTTTGTCTATTGTGGGCGCGATCCAATTCAATACCCTTTTTGGAGCTATTTTCGTCTCCGATGTGAACGCTTATAACGGATACCAAAACCCTTGCGCCTCGCACCAATAATCGTTACCGACTAAAGGCTTAGTAAAATCCATTCGTTCCCCGGCATATTCTGTAAACTCCAATTCGTCACGACTCGGCGTCTCAATCGAACAAGCCGCTGGTGCGGCCAAATGCAACACGGCCAAGCGGAGACCAGACCAGATCCATTTGCCCAAGCCGACTTGCACGAATAATTGCCGTATTAGATCGCTTTCTTTGAGCCGCCAAGGATCGTCAGCTTGGATCTCCCGGCAGTGAATGCCGGCTTGTTCCAATACAGCGCAGATCGTTGGCCGTTCCTCCGCGCGGTGTGGGGGCATGTACGTCAATACCAATGCGGACGGTAAACAGACCGCCATCGATGCCGTATCCCGGCAGGCCGCGGGCAGCGGCGAAATTTGGTCGGCCAGGCGTTGGTCCAGTGCGGCACTTAACATTTCATAACGCCAAACCATATCGGCCTCGATGCCCTCCGGCAGGAACGACTCCAATGGACTGTCGCCAATCCAATAGCATTGCTGCCGAGCAGGATCATTTTCGAGCCGAATCCTCTCCCAATCCAGCAGAGTGCGAATCAATGCCGGCTCAAGATCGCTTCGGTCCGCTTGGTGCTCGTAGGCCAATAACTCTCCGGGATGCTCCAGATAAAAATGGGTATTGTCCAAAATATGCCAAAGTTCTCGGGCAACCCAAACCTCCATCGCCACACCCAGTCGCCCTAATAAAGGCAAACCGTACCTCGACAAAGCCAACATAGGGTCAAGTACACACGCCAGACGCCGATGGCTAATGTTGATTGAAAAATCGGGAACGCGACCGGACATAGCTGCCATTTCAAATGGTTACTCAAACGCATGCGATAACCGCGATCCCGGCATAACCACAGTCACCGGTATACCTTGTTGAGCCGCGATGCCCCGAGACAAATTCACGAATGCCAGATATCTTGCCCGCGGGGTGGTTTGCGGAATTTGATATACCAATCTGACCCGACACGGCATTACACGGCATTTTATGTTCCGGTTACCGCGCACCGCCTGTTGATAAATGCGCGCTTGGCTGGCATCTCGGGCCACTCGTCTACTGATCGCGCCAACATTGAGCCCACCGGAAGAACTCGCGTAACTTCGGCTATTAAGATCGATAAATTTGCTTTCGTAAACGAACGGAGCCAATTTAGTACCTGAGGGCACCAAATCCAGCCTACCCCGTGCTCCGGAGGGTTTTACAACGCCCACTTCCTGGCGTGTATGAAATCCCGGTAACGATTTTGCAATATCCCCCGGACCTCGCAAGCCCCTGGCCAATCTTCTTTGCGCGGCCAGACCTCTGCGCCGGTTTAGCCTTATGCCCTCATCCCAGTCGAATTGCGCAAAATAATCCTCCAAATCCTGCTGCAACTCTTCAAACACATCGTCGTGTGCATTAAATTCGCGATACATGGTCTTCTGCCTTAATCATTTGATTGCGATCTGGCCGGAACCAGAAAAAAGCCAGCGGGCTCAATAGTCCCTAGCGGCTAAGGACAAGCAGCCCTAAACTCAACGGGTACCGGCAAAAAGTTAATATCCAGCACGAATTGCTCGTAACAATGAGCGTTACCTATATTCTCTCTTTGCTGGTCACGGATAACGCCCTGAAAATAAATATGAAAGCATTCATGCAACAATGTACTTGCTTGAAAATCGATGTCCTGCATACGGTTACTGGCATCTCTCCAGAACGGCCGGCATAACACGATTCGAGAATTGCCACCGCAGGTGAAGGCCACTTCGCCAGCACAGCCTTCTACCGTGCACGGCGTTCCGCCGCGACGCACGGTTACCCTGGCCGGTGCTGCTGGCCCCAAACAGGTGTAGGCCATCCAGCCATCCGCCAGTATTTGTCGGGCACCCCGAAAACGCCGGATCAAGACCAACGCGCTTCGGCTGCCGCTCCCGGTCCAGAGCGATCGATCGTTGGCATCCATTCCGAATCGCGAGCGGAGGGCGGCTCTTAACTCAGGTGCCACTGCTACGCCTGGGGCTGTACCGGCGATAATTCGCCGTCGCGTCTGTTCCATCGTGGTGATAACGCGATCAAGCAAGGTGATGGCGCGGGTATTCGCAGCCTGGATTCTGGCAACTGGATCGGGACCCGTAATTGCCGCAACCGCAGCGCTGGGCCGGTTACAACTGACCAGGCCTGCACGCACTCGGCGCGCCGCTTGCGTGGGCGAGCCAAAGTCGAAGGCATCCTCCATCGCGTCGAAGCTGTCCTCTCTCCGGCTGGGGAGTTTGGAGGAAGTCGGCGGAACGGTGCGAATGAAATCGTCTATTAAGTCGTCAAAAAAATCATCGTCAAATGACCGGTACATGGGTTCACTCCTCGGCAACGCATTCGAACAGGCAATCGTTACCTTCGCTTAACCAAGTTCTTGCCGTATGGCGTTTGTTTACACTGCGGCTCGAGCCGATTCGGTAATGCCTAATACGTTGCGGAGCGCCGGCGTTACGCCGGAAAATCCTCGCCCTTCCGGCGTCATCCGGTATGCAGCCACCCAAGCCTCGGCGTGGGAACCCATTGGTCTGACCGTGGACTGGAACAAAATTGGATCGATTGCGGTTTTAAAATCGTTGTCCGCGATAAATTGCAGAATCCGCCGACCGCTTTCAGCCATTTTGGCGCGTTGCGACGGTTCGGCGATGCCACCCAGATGGCGGCTGGAGACAATTTCCACCACGTCCCATTTGGTGTTGGCATCGAAGGCTTTCTTGATATCCGGCGCGTCCAGCAATTGCAGCACTTGTTTCAGATAGTGTCCGGTTTCCATGGTCAGCGAGAAGATATTGCCGTACGTCGAGCGGTCCAGCGCGTAGCGCAAATCCAGTCCGATACGCTGGACGGTGGCGACCGAGCCGAACGGCCGCTGCTCGATCACCTGGCCGCCACGAATCACTTCACCGATCAGCAAATCGCGGAAATATTGCGACAAGGCCACCATAAAGCCGACGAGCTGCCGATGAAAATTTCGGTTAATCACCGCGCCCGACGGCGCTTGCGCGTTTCCGTAATTGAAGGCGCGCCGATAGGCCGCCATCCGATGCCGCGCGGTGTATCGCAAGGGCTGCCATTTTTCCAGCAGGTACAAGCCACGTGCGCCCGGTCCACGCTGGATGCGCATCTTGCCGAGATGGAACAACCTAAGCAACACATCGACCACCTGGAAGATTTTCATCCGCTCGTGCTGGTAAATGTAATACAGCTCGGCGGCGGCGTGCAACTGACTGGGCACCACCGAGTCGTCGAAATCCGGCTGGATATAGGGATAATTCATCTCGCCGAACTCAACCGGGCCCTTGCCGCCGAAGCCGATCAAATCCAGGAAGCCGTCGCCCCCCGGCGCACCGTTGGCGGCGTTTTTCAGCAAATCGCCAAAACGGTCCTCAAATTGCTGTTCGTATTGCTGACGCTCTTCAGGAGGCAACGCAGCCAACTGCTCCCGCAGGAACGTCTCCCATAACCGTTGGATGGTTTCTGTGGTATTGAAGCTCATGACTTTTCTCCCTGATTGGAATTGGCAGTACTCCTACCCTCTTTCTGTTTCAAGACTTCTTGTCCTTTTGTAGAAACGGCTTGATCGTCGGTTATTTCATTAACGATGCGTTTTTCGAGCATCATCAGATTCAGTAGCCGCTCCTCCAACACATCATCGATTTTTTCTTTTCCATCGACTTTTGCAAACAACTTACTAAATTCATGGCTAATATCTTTGTAATTTTGCAAAAGGAATAGCGATTGCTGATATCGACTATTTGGGTCTTCTCTGTCTTGGTCTCGCAACTCATAAAGTTTTTTGTTGGTCGAGTCTACTGTAACTTTTTCTGTATCAAGCAAGGCTTGCGAACGAAGTTGCGCAAGCAGGACAAGAATAAATTTAGCGTTTTTCGCTATCGAGGACGACTGCAGAAGAACTTGAGAATAAATTTTGTCGCCGAGACCTACCAGTTGCTTGAGTTGAGAATTAGCCTCCTTCCTTCCATTTACCAATCCTTGTAATTGCTGAGATGAAATTTCGTCGAATTTTGTTGTTATAGTATCTGGAAATTCGATTTCACTTATTTCGCGCGCAAGGCCATGAACAGTGTTGTTGGTAGACTCAGACGTTTCGAGTTGACTTTGCATCAGTTCAAGCCGTCGAAATTGGATTTCATAAAATGCATTGTTTGCTTTGTTAGCCATATCGATCACCTCAGCTCTTGCCTAGTCTTGTTAATGTATACGTCAATTTACGGCCGACCCTGCCCAGCACGGCCGTGGTTAAAGACAAATGCATCGAGTGCTGTCTCGAAATCGGCGGGAATGTCAGGCACGAAAGCGTCACAACGGATATCGAGATTAGCCGGATCAACTCCATTGATAACCGTGTCCATAGCCTCTTGAATCACTTGATGCAATATCCCTTGGTTACCGAAAATCTGGTCGGAAGGGATACAGTTCGGTGCCATCTGTCTTACCAGTTGCTCCCAATCTGCTTCGGCCCGTCGCTGGATACACAATTCTTGATGCATAACATTGGTAAATCGACTTCTGTCTACCAATACGTTATTTGTGCGCCTTGTCTCAAATTGAGCGGGGCCCGTTTCCCAATCTATCACCTGTGGCGTGTTCGCGATCGGCCGCAGATTTTGCATAAGAGTGGTTAAACTCGCTCTTAACGGATCATTTTGACCGGGCGCACAACGACGCTGTGCCGCATTGATGACATAACTGTAAGCCGCTGCTCGAATCTCCGGCAGCCCGAGATCATCATTTCCAACACAATAAAGATCAATCGAACGGTCCACGTCATAAAGTACCTTATCTAATACTATCTGGCAGAGAACCGTATTCGTGCTACATTCACAACGCATAAGACAATCAAGCTGTCCAGCAAGCCCCCCCCTAAGGACAGTTAACTGCGTAAGACGGCGGTCAGCAGGCTCAATTTCGTCCGCGCCATATAACCCATAAGAAAGAATAGGGGGACGTGCCACCCTCAACAATCGGAAGCCTCCACCAGGTTCAAAGGCATCAGCAAATAGTCGAAGCGCTTCAAGGAAAGTAGTAAGCGGCGGCGATTCTGGATTTACTAACCGGTGGCCTATAGCTATCAATCGGTTGAACCTTTGCAGATCGAGCTGAGCCGTTGATCCGAGCGCCCGTAACCCACCCACGGTACCATGGGCAGCACGCTGTATCAGTTCATCCATATTTCTAGACAGTTCATTTTCCACCAGAAGAGCTCGCAGATCGCCTTGTCCCTGCGCTTCGAGTATATCGAATAGTCGTCTATAGCCATCTAAGCCACGCGGCCAGCTGCTTGCCCCATAGCTTTCCTGCGTCGCGCCTACTAGATTCCTTAATGCCGTTATTACTGCATCTCGACGTATTTGTAGTTCACTATAAGGTGCCTGAAGTAGAAATCGACCTCCGGCAAAACCCACATTTGCCAATGCCTCGCCCATCATCACCAATAAAACGGCTGCAACTTCGTCAAGACTTTGAGCAAATTTGCGGTAATTCATGTTGATCGCGGGCGTCAATGCTCCAACGAAACGTGCGATGCGTGCGTAGTCACCCAATTGTCGCCGAATCGCAAAAGCTTTATCGCGCTGCCGCGGATCTAGACTAAATCGTGCCGCCTGCGTACCTTCTGCTATTGCGAAACGTAATGATTGTGCCCACCCCTGTAATTCAGGGATTACATCTTTGAGCAACGCGTTAGTTGTCAATTCCTGTAAATCCTTTTCTACGTCATCTTTCGCCTGATTTAATTCGGAATCGGATGAAGTAGAAGACTGTTGAATCATAGGCTTCGAGGAAGATGACAACAAAAAGGGCAAGCCGTTCGCTTCCTGAGTGATCGCATTGGCTCGCGGATCGTCCTTAAAGCGATTAAGCAACGCCTCGGCAATCTGTTTGGGATCGTTCGGGTCTCCTACCTTTAGCTCACGACGGAGCAGATTATCGAGTGCTAATCGCTGCTGACCACCATTTGCGGAAAGGCCACCGCCGGAACTGCCATAAAAAGGATTCGAGTTAGGGTATGCCATTGCTGTTACCTCGGCTGATTAGTCCTTAGGGTTTCGTTTATGCCGCGATTGGCGACAGCGTTTGGCGCTGCATGCTAGCGGCTAAGTTCTTTAGTTCGTTCAGGCGGTCGATCACGCGATCTGCCAACAAGCGCGGAGCGATTCGGCCTTCGGCCAGCGCGTAACTGGCGGCACTGACCAAGTGCCGGGGCGCCAAATCGTGCGGCATCTGGCCGCGGCCCAAGCTTCGCGCGCCGCTAAGGATGGCCTGCTCATGCTCGCGATCGAAAACAATGATGTCGGCCAGCGAACGTTGAGCCAGATTGCGCCGGGTCTGAAAAGCGATTTCATCGACAACCTCGGGGATGAGCCGACTCGATGTCGACAATAATCTGGCCGGCAAGCGGTTGACTCGCCGTGGGTTGTATAAATCGTCCCAGACTCGTGACAGCCGACTGGCATCCTGGTCAAATCCCAACCTGCGCAACATTTCCGCCAGGATATGCACCCGCAGATAGGCGGTAGGATGCGCGCCGCCGGGCCTGAATGTCATGGTTCTCGGTGCCGGATTGGCCAAAAAGGTAGCCATGCCCCAAGCCGCCGCCGGGCCGCCCAACAAAATCGCGGCCAGATCGGCAAAGATTTCCTTGTGCCAGAGCCCGTAGATCCTGGTCAATCCAGGGTCACCGCTGGCCCTGAGAGTCCGCCTTACAACCGCTTGCCGGTTCTCCTGCCAAATTCCCAGATCGGCCTGCAGATTGTGCGACACTTCGTGCAGGAATACGGCTTGCCACGGGGTATCCCTATCCCAGGGTATCCGCACGATAGGAAACGGATTGGGTTCCCCCAGCAAGCGGTTCAACAACACTCCTCGACGCATGGTGGCCGGCGAAAAACCGTGTTCCATGTAACACAGGGGTTTCAATAACGGCGCACTGAAAATTTGCGGAGCCGCTTCCCGAACCGCCCGATAACAATCTTCGGCAATCACATCGTGCGCCGACAAGGCCGGCGCGAACGCGCTACCGCGCTGACTGAAAATTTCGAAGAACAGGCCGAACGCCCGCCGAGCCCTATCGATTTCGCGTTCGACCAGTGCAATTTCGATCAACACCCGCTGCTTGGGTGCGCTCTGCCAGGTTTGTTCCAACCGCCCCAGGCGTTGGGCGACTTGTCTGTCGATATTCGCCAAGCGCTGATTAGCGGCCCGAAAATGCGCTCTGGAAGGTGCAAACGGCCGGTCCTGCGGCCGGATGCCCACGCCCTCGCCATCGATACTGGCCAAGCGCCGTGCCCGCGCGGTGAGTGCCTTAATCTTGGTACGTAGGAATTTTCGGGTCAACATAGCCTGCTTCCTTTTCACTACCGTTTCGGTTTAACGGCCTTTGATGCTGATCGTTACAGGACCGCGCAAGGCGTAACGCTGTCCACCTCCCCGGCAATTCGGGCAAGCGCCGACGGCACGAGTCGCAAGCGGTCTACCGCGCCGGGAAAGCAATCTGCCGGGGCGAGCTACCGGTGCCCGGGCCGCCATTTGCCGAGCGAGTTGCGGACTGCGTGCAACCCTGGCGGCGGTTCTGGCGATGGCCGGAGCAGCCGTGCGCGGTTGTATCCGCCGTTGCCGCACCGCTGTCTGTACGCTACGCACCACACCGGGTATCGCCCGAGCGGCTTGCGGACCTTGGCTACGTACCACGTTTCGAGTAGCCTGGGTAACGCTACGCACAATCCTACGACGCTCGGCACGCGGCATGCGTCCAATTCCCGGCATGGCTTGCCGAATCGTCAGCCCGGCGATGACCGGCGCGGCAGCGTCGATGTCATCGTAATCGGCGAAATCCAACATTTCGTCAAGCGCTTCGAATTCATCCGCTTCGTCGGCCATCAAACGTCCGACAACGTTAGCGACCCGACCTATGGCCTGTGTCCACGGCAAGGGTATAGCGCTGGCAATTGGTGCAACGGTGCGGGCGATTCTACCCACCACTGGCGCAACGCGCCTGGCGACATTGACGGCACCGCGCGCTACCCGACCAATGCCGCGTGCTAGACGGCGGAAAAATTCGTCGGTATCGTCAGCTGCCAATGCATCGACGACGGCTTCTTCCATCGCATCCATTACATCCTCGCCTTCGCCTTCGAACTCGTCGTAGGCATCAATTTCTTCGAATTCGTCATACTCGTCGTATTGGTCTCCGCCGCCTATCAAGCCTCCCACGGCCCGGCCAATACCGCCGATGATATTGCGCAGGAACTCATCGCCCTCGTCCTCAAATTCGTCGTAATGATGGCGAGCCGGTCCCTCCGCCTCGTCGTAGTACAAATCGTCCATCACATCGGTATCAAAGCTGCTCATGATCGTATCCCCATTAAGATTGATTGAATTCGCTGGTTCTCAGCGACGGATAATGATTTCCACCGGACCGTTCAAACGGATGCGGCGCGGCAGACCACCAACACCGGTTCGGCGGCGTGTTGCGGTTACTGGCGCAGTGCTTGGCCTGGACAAGCGTCTGACCAAGTTCGGTTGTGCAGTGACTCGAGCTGCGGCTTGGCGAATCGCTCCCGGCAACGCTGCCGGTCGCAAACCTCTGCGCGCAGCGGCGCGGCCGACACTGCGCGCAATTGGGCGTATGGCTCGAATCGCTTGCGGGCCTTGGCGATTGACCAGGTTCCTTGCGGCTTGGGTAGCACCACGGACGATTTGCCGACGTACGGCCTGACCCACGCCGCTGGCGCCACGCCGTATTAGTGGGCGTAATGCCGCGCGCGCGGCAACGCCAGCCAAAATGGGCAAAGCCTCATCCGCATCTTCGTACTCGAACCAGTCGGCCAGTTCCTCAAACAAATCCAACTCATCCGCACCTTGGGCCGCGTGCTGCTGTAACATTGGTAACAGCTGTTGTAATAAGGCTGGCAAGCCAGCGCTTGCTGCGGCAGGACCGCCTGCCCTTCCAGCTTGGGGTCTACCGCGACGCCCAGGTTGCCGGCCAGTACCGGCAACCGCACCCGCTAATCCCTGTACGCCTCTGGCCACTCTGCCAACTTGGCCGGCGATGCGTTGCGCTCTGCCGGCAACCCGCCCCACTGTCCCCGCGCCACGGCCTACCGCCCCAGCTACGCTGCGTATACCGCTGATCAGACGCCCCAGAAATTCGTCGCTGTCATCGGCATCCAGCGCATCGGCAACCGCAGCCTCCATTGCATCAACTGCATCGATTTCCTCATCGGCAAATTGGTCACCATAATCCTCGAATCCATCCATACTTTCCGCGGCATAAGCATCTTCATCGAACTCGTCGCCGGCCTCATCATATTCGTCCAATGCATTGACAGCGGCATCCGCCTCCATCCCATCGTCGTCATAACCATCAAAACCCTCGCTTTCAAAACCGTCGTCAAAAGACGACTCCTCGTCGAATGCCTCGTCGGCCGATGAAGCCGGGGAATCCGCCATCAAATCGTGCATAACATCGCTATCAAATTGTTGGTCCACAGCAAGCTCTCCGAATGAGTTAAAACAGTCAGGGGAAAAATTCAGTGAATTCACCCGCCCGGTTGGTGAGAAAATTACTCCCCTTTTCACCGATTCAACAAGTCACACGATCAGGGTCCTGTTTTTTGGGTAACTCATATGAGTTACATATTTGAGAGCTAGGCGCGGGTGGAGAAGGGGCGGCGAGTCGGATGGAATTGCCTCCTGATAGCACCTTGGACTAAATGGCAAGTGGCTTAACTCGTATATTTCACCATTCGATGTAAGGAACAAAGATCGATTGCATGGATACAGGAGGTAGGGCAACGCAGGAGCGGTTGCCGAGAAGTACGCCTGGATCAAACAGCATACCGCGAGGTGGAAATAAGCCGGTTGATCGATTGCGTTGAGTTACTCTGCGAGAATTGGAAGCCGGAATTAACGCTAATCCGCAAAGCTAGGTAAATTATGCAAAATCGTCAATTTTACGGAAATGCAAAAACGACAGGCATAAAAAAAGGGCCACCCATTCAAAGTAAACCCTTGTTTTTAATGCTTAAATCATGGTCGGAGTGAGAGGATTCGAACCTCCGGCCCCTGCCTCCCGAAGGCAGTGCTCTACCAAGCTGAGCTACACTCCGATATATGATAGGTAATGGTGGTTATTCTAACAAAGCCAATAAGGGAAAAACAATGCGCCAAGTGCTCGCTTGACCACAAACATAGGCGCGCCGCTCGAATTTGCCCAAAACGTCAATTCTGCGCTACGCTTGGGCAATCCTATTCCTGCCCGCGGGGCTATCAAACAATCAATCGTCCGCCATGCCACCGCCTTGAGCATTTTCCTTACGATCTTCCTCCGTGGACTCCGCACCGGCTTATTTCTGGAAGCCGGCGCGGCTATCCTGTTTTTCGGTGCCCTCGCCCAGCAAACCGATCTCCAGCAGACCGCTAGCGGCGCGCTTGCCGAACTGGCGGCACGGGGCTATCGCATCCCCAGCGAGGACGATCCGGTGCGGGTGTTTCCGGCCTTGACCGGCGGCGATTTCAGCGGCCGGCATGCCGGCGGCTGGCGGCCCGGCGGTATTTATCTGCGCCGGCAGCCGCAAGGCGGATTGAGCGAAGCGGTTTACCTGCGCCACGAACTGTTTCACGAAGCCAGCCATCGTAGCTGCCGTGGACGTATGCCAAACTGGGCGGAAGAAGCGGCGGCTATGCATTTCAGCGGCGAACTGGCGGGACTGGAAGCGGGCGCATGGCCCGAAGAAGCAGAGCTTCAAGGGCTTAAAGCCCGTATCAGCCAAGGCGCGGAACCGGAGAGCAACGACCGGATGTTACTGGGCCGATTGGTAGTCAATGCTGGCTGGCCAACCGAGCCGTGCGCAATATCCCCCAAGCTGAGCGAGTTGTTGGGATCGGCGTTTAACGAAACCGGCGCCAGTGGCTATCTGCTGATGAGCCTGCTATCCGGACGGATACTGGAAAGCGGCGGCGATATTGACAGCCCCTTGCCGCCCGGCTCCTTGCTGAAAATCCCTTACGCGGCGGCGCTAAGCCAGACCAATCCCGAAGTGCTGGCCGCCGAATTGGCCGCCAGCGATACCGACAAATTGCTGCAACGCCACGAACATTTCCAATCCGAGCGCTACCGCCTGCTGCTGTCTCCGATCAAGGAACAAGGCTTGGTTCAAGCGCCGGCCCAAGTTCAGGATTGGCGGTCTTATCTGGGCGAACGCAGCGCCGACGGCAACTTCGCATTGCAAGCAAGATTGCCGGAACTGGCTTTTTCGATGCGGGCGGCGCTGCTGTCGCACGCCGAGTATTTCCGGGGACTGACGCAAAACGGCGTATCGACGAATTCGACGCTATACGGCCAGAATGAAACGCATAAAAGGCTATTGCGGCAGCTTCAGGCGCTGGCGAAGACAGGCACGGTGTCAAGCGCCGACGGCCAGCCCTTGGTCGGGCATTTGTTGGTAGCGTGGCCGGCCGCGCATCCGGTTTTTCTTGCGCTATTCCGGCAACGCGGCGTCAACGGCGCATCGGTATTGCCAAAAGCCGCTGCCTTGCTGAAAAACTGGCAAAAGTCCTATCCGCCCCGCTTCGCCGCCGTCCGCGTCCGGCTGTTGACGCCGACAGACCGCGCCAGTTGGGAGACCCAGGCGGATTGTCCACAAATCGCCGGGCCGAATAGCCGCTTCACGACCTGCGGACAATTCCGCATCGTCTCTTCGGCGCGCGGCAGCCGATCCGAACGCTTAGTTTATGGCATCGTTCACCAAACTCGCGACGGCCCGGCGGTGCTGGAAACTGATGTCGATAGTTACGTCGATGCGGTACTGTCGGCCGAAGCGCAGACCCTTACCGGTAGTGCCCGCGAGGCGATGCGGGCGGTGATCGCCTGGAACGGCAGCCTCGGTAGTCATCGCCACGCCGATTCCGGATCGCTTTGCGACACCACGCATTGCATGGTGTTTATGGGCGAACTGCCCGACGCAAAGCGGCGCCGTAGCGGCCATGTCGACATCGATTTGCTAAATTTTTTGGACAAACTGGCGACCGAAAATGGCCTGAACTGGCTGCCGTTCGCCAACGGCGGCGATCAGCGCTGGCAGCGGCAAATCGCCGCCAGCGATATGAACGCGGTTTTTGCGGAAAATCGGATTCTGGACATACGCCGTGAACGCCGTAAAGACGGCGAGTTGTTCGTCCATCTTTATTACCCGGACAACGAGGAAACCATCAGTTGCGAGATTTTCCGCAACTCGCTGAAGCTACCCTCTTGTCCGGACGCCATCAGTCGGGCGGCCGACCAGACAGCCTGGCAATTTCAGGGCATTGGCGCCGGACATGGACAGGGTCTGGCGATCATTCATGCCCAGGCATTAGCCGAGACAGGCCGCAGTGCGGAACAGATTTTGAAGGATGCATATGATCGCCAGCAATAACGGCAAAATCATACGTTGAAGGAAAGGTATCCGACACCCCTTAACGCTTCGTGCCTCAATCCATCCTATCCGCGAAATAATGCATCGCCCCCAGCAACGGTGTCCTGGGATTCAGCGCTAGCTTCACCGGCATTTTTTCCAGCAGGGGTCGGAGCCGGCCCTTGGCGGTGAAGGCCTGCATGAATTCGCCCGACTCTAGCGCCGAGCGGATTTTGGGACCAATGCCACCACCGATGAAAACGCCACCGGTCGCCAAGGCTTTTAACGCCAGATTGCCGGCTTCGGCACCGTATAGTTCGGCAAACAGCCTGACGGCCTCGGCGCATAAGGCGTCTTCGCCGTCTATGCCTAACCGGGAAATCACCGCATTGCGGTCTACGCCATAATTATTGGGATCATCGGCGGCCGGCACGGCCGGGCAAGGTTCTGCGTAGCCGTCGGCGAGCAAAAAGTCGTAGATATGGCTGAAACCGATGCCAGACAAGATTCGCTCCCAGCTGACATGCTCGGGATACCTTTCGCGCAGGAAGCTCAGCAAGCGGTCCTGTTGGCTGTTTTGCGGGGCGAAATCGCAATGTCCACCCTCGGTGGCGATGGGGTGATATTGCCGGCCGTCCCAGTGCAGCATCGCTTCGCCCAAGCCGGTGCCGGCGGCGATCACCGCGATATTGCCGGTTTGCGGCTCGGCCCCGGGATTGAGCTCGACGAAATCCTGTTCAGGCAGATACAACATGCCTATCGCCATCGCTTCCAGATCATTCAGCAACTTGACGCTTTGGGTGCCCAGTTTGGCCTTGAGTTGCTCGCCATCCAGCATCCACGGCAGATTGGTGGTCTGGCAGCATTGATTGATCACCGGGCCAGCTACGCCAAAACAGGCGGCCTCCACCGGATCGCGATTCGCCAGAAACAGCGCCAGAATCTCGTCGAAATCGTCAAATTCGCCGCTGGCGAATGTCTGCTCCAGAACACAATTCAAGGAACCGTCGCCTGCTTTATCGATTAAGGCCAGAACCGTTTTGGTTCCTCCGATGTCGCCCGCTAGAATCATATCGTCTCCCGTGCCGGTTGTTTGTGGTTATTGAGCAGATATATCAATGCATCGAGTATGCCATTGGCCACCGCGTGCGGCGGCAGCTGATAAAACGCCTGCCAGGCCAGCGATACGTGTTTGTCGTACTGATCGCCATGTTCGGGATGAGACTGCAACCAGCACAGCCTGACGGCATGGCCGACCAGAATGTCGATATACACCGTGTCTTCGATGCGCAATGCAGGATTGTCTCGAAAAATCGAGGCTAACGCCCGCAAGGCTTCCACCGTTAGTTGCCGATACACCGGTGCCTGGATTTTATTGAGCAGATGACTGACGTGCAACCTGAAGCTTTGCTCGCCTTTGGTCATTTGCGACAAAGTGGTTTCGCTGTCGATGCGGCGCTTGCTGTTGATCTTTTCGCCGATCAGCAAACCATGGCAGTGCGGCAACAGCGACCAGACGCCATGATAAAACGCCTCGCTTTCCCGGCCGACGCTGCCCTGCCGCTCCCGCCACTCGTACCAGTCCTCGGCTTCGCCCCTATCCGGCGGATTCATGCTGGCCGGAAAGCGCGCACTACCAAGCTGGCGTTGCGGGCCGTCATAATGCAAGGTTTCCACCTGACCCAGTTGGGCTTCGCTGGCGCTATAATTTTCCAGGGTTTCTTGCAGCAACTGGGATAGCCGATAGGGCGCCAGGGACAGGATTTCGGTAAAAGCCCCATCCAGGGAGCTTCCGCTCAGGCGCTTTTGCCGGGCCACGATCAACTGCAGAATATGGCCGACGCGGATGGTGTGCATGTCGGCAAACAGCTCGGGTTTCAGTTTGATCAACATCCCCAGATAGACGATCAGTTCCTGAATGACGATGTGCTGGCTGGTATCGTTGCTGTTGAAGATACGTATGGTTTGTAGGATTTCCGAGGAATCGGCCGGACGCCGCAAGGTGGCCTTGCCGCTATAGGCATGGCCGACGGTCAGTCCGTGCTGGCGAACCAGCATATCGGTCGCGGCCTGTTCCAGATTGATGTCGTACTTGCCCAGCAAGCCGGCACAGCGCCGGACGATGTGCCAGACGTGCAAATCCCCGGCCCGCGCATAAACCTCGCTCAACAAGTCACGGACACGACAGGGCCGGCCATAAACGGTAGTCAAACCGGTTTCATAGTCCAGGCCATGTCTGCGGCTCAATAGCTTAAGCGCTTCCAGTTGCGCGTAGAGATTGGGATTGCGTTGCAATTGCTCAATCAGTAACGCATCCTCGCCGATTTCCCATTCGGTCAATAAATAGGTACTCAGCGGCCGCGGCAGATCGTCGCCGACCGGCAACACATCGACGAATGGCCGTTCGGCCTCGTCCCATTTGGCTTCCGAAAATTTGAAATCGTGCAGATAGCCGATCTGCTCCCGGCACGAGGTCGCCAGAAAATCCGCCAGGAAACCCAACTTGATGGACAAACCTTGAATCCCGCCTTGCTGGAGCTGTTTGATAAACTCCAGCAACACCTGCCTGTCCAGGGCAGTCAACATGTTTTGCTTGATATTGATCACCACCAGCGGTTGGCCGGCGCTTTCCCAATGTCTGGCGATATAGGCTAACTCTATCCTCAAGCGCTGAATCAGCAAACGGTTATCCATGGCGATATAGAAACCTTTCTGGTTCATAAACTGCGGCAAGAACACCAGCGGCTCGCCGGCTAGCACATACAGTTTCGAGGTAGACAAGGTTCTGAGCTGCCTCAACGGCCTCCCGCTCAGGCCAACCCTATCGTTGCGGCCAACCTGGGTGTAGGCGGCGGCCAGTTCGTCGGCGTCGCGCACCTGGATAGGCGCGATTTCGGCATGGGTCTGAGCAGGAATGCCGTACTGCTTCAATTGCCTTTGCACGGTTTCGTCCGCGGCCAATATGGCAATTTGCAGCGTACAGCCGGCATGCCGCCTGACCGCCTTATACCGGCTCAAGGGGTCGATGTCATCGGGGCCGATCAAGCCGTCCTGCAACAATCCGCTCAAGATAAACAGGCTTTGCGCCCAGACCAGCGGTACGTTCTCATTCGGCAGCCGAGTCTGGCTATGCGGATGCTGTTTTTCGGCGTCGATGGCCGACTGCGGGACAAAATACAGTTCCGGCAGCAATTGCTGGCCGTTTTGTTCGACCAGAAGATTCTCCAGGCGGCGGCGATAATCCCGCACTTCGTCCTGATTCCCGGCAAACAGCTGGTTGAGCAGCAGATAACAGAAAAACAGCGGCCACTCGCATTCTATGTCCATGAACTGCTTCATTTCATGCGGCTCGTAATGAAGGCGCTGGTGATCTTCCAGCACGGTTTGATGGCCGTCCAGCAAGAAACGCTTGCAACCGTATCGGCCTTGCAGTTTCTCGACGATCAGCGCCTCGGTTTTTTTGCGCAGCTCCGGGTCATCGACCGCGAACGCCGGGAAGCCCGTGACGCTGAGCACCGCCGAATCGACTTCCTTGGAGATCGACTCCCTGGGCAATAGCGATTCCAGCGCGATGCGGGTGCGGGCAATGTCGTCGCTGATCACGTGAATCACGGAAGCCTGGCCGCCATCCTTGCCGAACAGATTAAAGCCGGTCATCACTTCCAGCGCCGCCTTTGCCATGCCGATCGAGCTGGCATTCAGCTCGGCCACGCCGAGATTCATCTTGTTACCCCGCTCCCAGATGCCGTAATCCGGGGTACGGTAGGCGCGGCTGATGTAATGCACCAGATTCTGCACGAAGTTGACTTCGTCCAGGGTAAAGACGATACGCAAACCCGACGCCGTCATCTGCGCCAGCATCAGCAGAAACAGCGAGGTCGCATCCAGTTGTAGATGCCCCCATTCGCTATCGCCCACCACCACGGCCCCGCTTTGGGTATGGTACTTGGCATGCAAGGCATCCAGCGGTTCCTGAGTATGCTTGAATTTTTCCACCTTATGGGCTTGACGCATCATTGCGGCCAGCAGGCCACGCATCAGTTTAACGACGCTTTGCTCCAACAGGTAGGTCCGCTCCCGTTCGCCATCCAGTTTGCGGTAAGCCAAACCCAAACCCCAGGCCGCGAGTATGCTGTAGACATTGTCCCGCACCCAGGCATCGGTATAGTCGCCATGGGTAGTGACGGCGGTGCTGGCGGGCAGCAAGCCGCTGATCCAGTCTTGACGATCGAGGATGATGGTTTGAACTTGCTGGTAATACTGTTCGAGTGTATCGGTTTGGCTAAGGGACATCTTGCGGGTATTTAAACAACTGGGTAAGAACTTGGAGAGTAGGGATCCGCCAACACTGTTTTGCCCTTGTCGCAAGATAAGACGCATGGTTCGGATCCCGGCAGTGTCGGGAAATCAGGCTTTCGGCAAGGTCACGCCCACCTGCCCCTGGTACTTACCGCCCCTGTCCTTATAGGAAGTTTCGCAGACTTCGTCGCCGCCGAAAAACAACATCTGCGCCACGCCTTCGTTGGCATAAATTTTGGCCGGCAGCGGCGTGGTGTTTGAAAATTCCAGCGTCACATGCCCTTCCCATTCGGGTTCCAGCGGCGTGACGTTGACGATGATCCCGCAACGGGCATAGGTCGATTTACCCAGGCACACCACCAGCACATCGCGCGGAATACGGAAATATTCCACGGTGCGCGCCAATGCAAACGAGTTGGGCGGAATGATGCAGACATCGGATTTAACGTCGACGAAACTGCCTTCGTCGAAATCCTTGGGATCGACGATGGTGGAATTGATATTGGTGAAAATCTTAAATTCGTTGGAACAACGCACGTCATAGCCGTAGCTGGACGTGCCGTAGGAGATGATGCGGCCTTGCGCGGATTCGCGGATTTGCCCGGCTTGAAAGGGTTCTATCATGCCGTTTTGTTCCGCCATCCGGCGTATCCATTTGTCTGATTTTATGCTCATGTTGCTTGTTGAAATTAAGGAATGAAAACAATAAGGTCAAAATAGCATATTGTCCCCTCTAGCCGAAGCGCTTTATGGTACTTATACTTACCCAATGTAGGTACTTATACCTAAAAACACCTGATCAAATGTATTTGACGAAGGACAATACGGAAATCCGGCTTTCTGCAAAACTTGACGCTGGCTAATGATGGACATCTGCTCGAGAGATTGAAATGAATAACGACCTGGATTTTTTGCTTGCGGAAATCGATCTGCTGAAAGGCGAACTGGATTTGCTAAACGATAGATTTGATGAGCAGCTACTGCAGACTCTTGCCGTCGAATATAGCTATCAAAGCAACCGGATAGGCGGCAGCACCCTGACGCCCGTCGAAACGGAAATGGCGATCAAGATCGGCCTGACGATACCGGGCAAAGCCATGTGGGAATATCTGTCGGCAATCAATCATAATCAGGCCATCCAGTTCATTCGCGAGCAAGTCGACGAACATGCGCTGTTATCCGAAACACTGATCAAGCAAATCCACGCCATCCTGTTACGCAGCATTGATCGGGAACAGGCCGGGATTTACCGGACTCGGGCCTTGACACCGCCTCCCGGTCACCACGCGCCTCCCCCGGCTTCCGAATTGCCGGAATTGGTGGCGGAAATGCTGCACTGGCTGCGGCTGGAGGGGCCTTTCGTGCATCCCGTAATATTCGCCGCCGAAGCCCATCAGCGCCTGCTTTTCCTGCATCCCTTCATAGCGGCCAACGGCACTTGCGCGCGCCTGCTGATGAATTTTATTTTGCTGCAGGAAGGTTATCCGGTGCTCAACCTCCGCGGTGACGCCGAAAGTTGCCGCGCTTATTTCCACGCGCTGGAGCTGGCTCATAACGGTACCGACAAGACGCCCTGGTTCCGGCTAATTGCCGAACATATGATGAGCGAGATCAAGGGCCTGCTTGGCCGTGTGGAGCCGGAGCTAAGCCAAGAGTGACGCCGGCCTCCGCTTTCGCGAACGCTACAAGCCTGGGTTTTCCAGAACTTGCCGGATTGAACGACGTTTGCAACTTAACCTCGTTTTACCGAAACGAATGTGGCAATGGCTGCCAAACTCATGGGTAAACGGTGGAACTGTAGGGACTCTACGCGACCAAAGACGTTTGATTGCCCCCGATGACTGCCAATCCCTGACGGAGAATGCCATGACTCTCTCGACGATTACCCTACTGTTGATGATTGGATTCGTTTCCGGAGTCGCCGCCGGCTTGTTTGGCGTGGGTGGCGGTATATTAATCGTACCAGGGCTGATCTACTTGGCGGGTTATTCACAACATGCGGCGACGGGCACCAGCCTGGCGATTCTGCTTCCCCCCGTAGGACTCGCCGCCGTGATCGAATACTATCGCCATGGCAATGTGGACCTGAAAGCGGCACTGATCGTGGCCGTTGCGCTGTTTTTCGGAGGTTGGTGCGGCGCCGTTATCGCAAACCATGTCGCAGGCCCCTATTTAAGACTGGCATTCGGAATTTTTGTGGTAGGCATGGGATGCTACTTGATCTTTGGAGCCTTACGCCGGCTGTCCTGGATTTAAATCAACCACTCAAATCTCGCGCCGGTTCATCACAATCGCATTCGCCAATATCCTCGAACCAGATCCGTGGCGACTGTTCGATAAAACGCTTCATCAACGCAATACAGCCGGCATCGTTCATTTCAATCACGTTGACGCCAGTCTCGCGCAACCAATCCAGATGGCCTTCAAAGTTAACCGATTCACCGACCACCACGGTA
>Ga0316622_100000085_pt1 | contig 41824 bp, 22 predicted proteins | sample OWC_Aug_OW2_C1_D_FD_207646 | JGI IMG/M metagenome (GOLD analysis project Ga0316622, IMG submission 207646) | Wetland soil microbial communities from Old Woman Creek delta, Ohio, United States - OWC_Aug_OW2_C1_D5_C | ecosystem: Environmental > Terrestrial > Soil > Wetlands | place: USA: Ohio... | reverse complement strand
CAGAGCGTGCCCGGCGCGACTTCGCTGGAATCGGGAGGCTCCTGCTCGACCACCCATCCGGAGCCGCTGACCTCCGCCTCCAGCCCGATTCCGGCGAGCAGCGTCACTGCTCTGCGGAGCGACAGCCCCTCGAGCCGAGGTACGCGAACCATGCCGGGGCTTTCCTCGCCGGAGAGAGTCAGCTCGACGACGCTCCCGCGGGCGACGCTAGCATACGGCTGCGGAGCGAGACGCGCCACCCGCGTGCCTTTCCCGTGGAGGACCGGCACGAGACCCGCGTGGTGAAGAACCCGCCGGGCACCCTGCGGATCCAGTCCCCGGACGTCGGGGATGAGCACCGCCGGGTCGCTGCCTGCGGACATGGGGGCCGAATCGAACTCCCCCTCCTCGAGCAACCAGACGAGATCGCGCAGGATGCGGGCGAAGATGGGCGCGGCCGCGTCGCCGCCGTGGCGCTGGCCGCGGCAGAAGAGGCAGACGGCGATCACGCAGCGCGGATTCGTGTAGGGAGCGAAGCCCACGAAGCTCAGGACGTGCTGGTCGGGCGAGTAGCCGCCGATCGCGGGGTCGTAGACCTGGGCCGTGCCCGTCTTGCCCGCCGGCGGGACGTAGGAGACCTCGCCCGCCTTGCCCGTCCCCTCGGTGACCACGCGGCGCAGCAGGCCCGTGACGGTCTCCGCCGTCTCCGGGCTCATCACGCGGCGCACCACCTCGGGCGTCGCGCGCTCGACGATCCGGCCATCGGGATCTAGCTTGCCGAGGACGAGGAGCGGCTTCATGAGGAGCCCGCCGTTGGCGATCGCCGCGAAAGCGAGCGCGGTCTGCAGGCCCGTGACCGACACCTCCTGTCCGTAGGCCATGGTGAGCAGCGTGCGCGACGACCAGCCTGGATCGAGCGGATGCGGCAGCTTGCCCGCCGCCTCGCCCGCGAGAGGGATGCCGGTCGGCTGGCCGAAGCCGAAGGCCTGGGCCATCGCCAGGAAACGCTCCCAGCCGGTCTTCTCCGCGATCACTCCGTTGCCGATGTTCGAGGAGAAGATCAGGACCTCCGCCGCGCTCACGACCCCCATCTTCTTCAAGTCGCGGATCGGCCGCCCGGCGACCAAGCGCGTGCCGTTCATGCAGTCGATCGGATCGTCGGGCGAGAGGACCCCCGCGTCGAGCGCGGCCGCGAACGTGTTGATCTTGAAGATGCTCCCCGGCTCGAACTGGTCCATGACGGCCGGGATCTTGAGCGCGTCGGGCGCGACCGCTTCCGGCGCGAGCGGGTCGAAGCAGGGCTCGGCGCAGAGGGCGAGGATCTCGCCCGTCCAGGGATCGAGGATGACGACGAAGCCGCGGTCGGCCTCCGTCCGCTCCATCCCTTCGCGCAGCCGGACGCGGGCCACCTCGTCGATCCGCGCGTCGAGCGTGAGCACGAGTCCGCCTCCCGGCCGCGCCTGCTGAAGGACCTGGGAAGGCATCGTCTGCTGCCGATTGCCCGCGCCGGTCAAGAAATCGATCCGCCGGCCGGGGGAGCCCGCGAGCCATCGGTCGAAGGCGACCTCGAGACCCGAGCGGGCGTCGCCGTCGATTCCGACGAAGCCGAGCAACTGGGGAGAGACGGGGCCGGCCGGGTAGAAGCGCTTCATCTCGATCTCGCGCCGCACGATCGGGTAGCGCTCGACGAGTTCCTCGGCCAGGCGCTCGGGCACCCAGCGGCGGGTGATCCAGCGGAACTCCGCCGCCGGAACGGCGAGGCGCGCCGCCTGCTCCCCGGTGCACAACCCCGCCCGGCAGAGGTCGCCCGAGAGCCGCGCCGTCTCGCTCGGCAGGCCCCCGGCCAGGGCGAGCGAAGAATTCTCGACACTGCAGGCGAGGGTCCGCCCGTGCCGGTCGAGCAGCGGGCCACGCGGCGCGGGGATCGTGTGCACGTTCGTCTGCTGCGCCATCGCCTCGCGTTCGAAGGTCTCGTGCAGGACGATGCCCACGTAGGCGGCCCGCCCGAGGAGGAGGATGCCGATCGCCCCGCAGACGCCGAGCAGCCAGCGCAGGCGGCCGTCCTGGGGCCGGCTCATTCCCAGCCCTCCGGGTCGTCGAAGATCGATCCGAGCTTCTCGTGTTCGGGAACGGGCGGCCGGTCGGGCCGCGATGCGGACGCGCGCACGTCGGCGGCGCCGGAGAGGAACTCGAGCACGGCGAGGGGCAGCGGGCGCTCCTCCTCGACGAGGCGCGGCTCGTCGACGAGAGCGAGGACCTGCTCGCGCCGCGGCGAGCGCAGGCCGCGCTCGTCGCTGTAGAGGCCGATCCGCCCGAAGTCGGCGCGTGTGACGAGGTCGCGCTGGCCCTCACGCAGTTCCTGGCGCAGCCGGTCGCGCCGCGTCTCGAGCTCCGCCTTCTCGAACAGCAGGAGGTGGAGCTGCAGGTCCTGGCGCATGGTGAGGAAGAGCGCGCCGAAGAGCAGGGGACCGGTGACGAGCAGCCAGGCGTTGCCGCGCAGCCGGCTCGCCCGCCGCTTGGGCACCGGAACTCTCAGGTAGCCGGACGATCGCGCTCCCGCCTGTCCCGTCTCCCGCGCTTCCGGGAAGACGGGAGCGGAGCGCGGCGGAAGGCCCGCAGCCGGGCGCTGCGCGCGCGCCGGTTCGCGTGGACCTCCGCGAGCGAGGGACGAAGCGGCTTGGGCCAGAGGGGCGCCATCCGGAAGGGCACTCGGCTCGACGGATCGACGAAGGAAACGCGGCGCAGGTTCTTCGCGCGTCGATCCTCCTGCGACTGGTACGCGATCACGCACAGCACACCCCCCGGGTTCAAGACGTGCGGCAGCCTGGCGAGCGCTTGCTCGAGGCTGCCGAGTTCGTCGTTGACCGCCATGCGCAAGGTCGAGAAGACGCTCGCGAGGAGCTTCGGCGTCGCCCGCGCGCCGAGCCCGGCGCGCAGGCAGGCGACGAGCTCCTCCGTGCGGGCGATGCGCGACCGGCGGCGACAGTCGAGGATCGCCCGCGCGATCGCACGCGGGGCCGCCCGCGTCGTCCCTTCTTCGAGCAGGCGCAGCAACTCGTCGGGACGAATGCGGGCAAGCAGCGCCGAGGCCGGCTCTCCGCGCGCGGGGTCGAAACGCATGTCGAGGGGGCCGGGGCGCCCGAAGGCGAAGCCGCGCTCGGGGTCGTCGAGAGCGCTCGAGCGCAAACCCAGATCCAGCAGGATCCCGTCGACACGATCCCACCCGGCGCGCGGGGCGAGCTCGTCGAGATCGGCGAAGTCGCCCTGCATCAGTTGAACCCGGTCGGCCAGCGATGCGAGCCGTTCGCGCGCCCGTTCGAGCGCTTGGGGATCCCGGTCCAGGCCGAGAAGGCGGGCGGACGGCCCGGCCGCATGGAGGAGCGCCCAGGCGTGCCCGCCCTCGCCCACCGTCCCGTCGACGAAACGCTCGCGTCCGTCGCCCACGAGCGCGCCGATCACCTCGTTCACCATGACCGGCTCGTGGGCCACGACCGCCCCGTCATCCAGGGAACAGCGGGAAAGCGGGGACTTTCCCGAGGAGGACACGAGGCAGGGAGCTCATTTCTTGCCTTTTGCCCATCAGCCCCCGCTCACCCCCGCTGTTCCAAGACCGTCTAGTTCAGGCCGACCACTGCGAAGCCGTGCGGACCGAGCTCGTACGGGCCGGACGACGAATCGCCCCGCTCGCCTCGTTCCGCAGGGCCCGGCAGTGGCGAACCTTGATCTCCGTACCGTTCGCAGAACTCGCGCGCCTCGCAGGCGGCGCCGAGTTCGAGGATGCTGCGCATGCGTTCCGTGAGGCCGGCGACGCTCAGCTGCGCGCCCCGGACCTCCAGGTCGGCGGCCATGGCGACCAGCCAGGGCGCCGCCGCGAAATGGAAATGGCGCAGGGCGCTGAAATCGAGCAGCACGTGGCTTCCCCGGGGAAGCGCCAACGCGTCGAAGAACGAGCGCAGGCCGTCGCACTCCTCACGCCCCCAGTAGCCGAGCAGGCGTCCCCAGACGAGCAGGCCATCGGGACCGAAGTGCGAGCGCATCTCCATCATGCCCGTTCTCCCGGCACGACCGGCTTGTCCAGGTACCGGACCAGCAGGCGGTCGTGCTCGGCCGTATCCTCGAGAAGCGGGATCTCGCGCGCGAATTTCTGCGGGTTCCAGACCTCGATGCGCGTGAAGTTGCCGAACACGATCGCGTCCTTGTCCAGCCCCGCCACCTTGACTTGGCGCTCGGTCAGCGAGATCCTCCCGCTGTTGTCGATGCGCGCAACGCTCCCGTACAGGGCCATGGTGGCGCGCAGCCGATGCGCGCCTTCGTCGCCGCCGACGATCGCCCGAAACAGGTCGGGCGAGAGTTCCTTCCAGGTCTTCGGAGGGATGAGGAGCAGGCAGCCCTTATGGCCGACGGTCACCATCAGCTCCGCCGAGGACTCGATGCTGGAAAGCAGCTCGCGCAGCTTGGCCGGCAGGGTCAGCCGGCGCTTGGCGTCGATCACGCATTCCCAGGTCCCGAGGAGCGGAAGCTCCATCCCGGCGGCCCTCCGGCGCAGCCTCGCGGCCTTCAGTCCCCGCTCTCGATGGGACCAAAAGCCACTCCTCTCCGATCTCGCCCCTTCTCACCCCTTCTGCCCCACTCTCTCCCACGCGGCAAGCTACGCTCGGCCCCGCCATTCGTCAATGGCCTTTTTTCGCGCAGCGAAATGTGACTACAACTGATTGTTCTGATTGAGGATAGCCTGACAGGCCCACCTAGCGGCGATCGTGGGACCGAAGGAGGCCGGCCCAGCGGCGCGCGAGCGCTTTCCGCTCGAACGGTTCGAGGGCGGAGGCCGCGAGCCGAGACTCGAGCGCCCCGCCCCTCTCGAACTCGTCGAACCAGGCCGAGATAGCGGCGGCGCACGCCTCGGTGTCCCCCGGCAGGCAGCAGCGTCCGGCGTCCAGGCGGGCGATCAGGTCCCAGGCGGCGCCGCGCGGCAGCAGGCCGAGCACCGGCCGCCCCGCGCGCAGGTATTCGAAGATCTTGCCCGGCAGGACGAGCCCGCCCCGCTCGCTCTCATGCTCCATGAGCAGCAGCAGGTGCGCGGATCGCATCGCGCGGACGATCTCCCGGTGCGGCAGCGCGGGCTCGATCGAGACGGCCCCCTCGAGACCCAGGCGCGCGACGTCCTCGCGATCGCGCACATACGCGGGGCCGATGAAGCGCGCCCGCGCGCGCCCGCGCGCGGCGGGACGCAGCTCGAGAAAGCGGCGCAGGGCGAGCAGGAACGGACGTGCCGGCCGTTCGGGATTGAGCTGCCCCGCGTGCACGATCGCGAAATGCGCGCGCGGCGGCTCGACGCCGTCGAGCGCGGCGAAGTCCTCTTCGTCGTATCCGTTCGTCACGACGGCGAACCTGCTCGCGATGCGCGCGTCGACCCGGCCCGCGTAGTCCCGGCGGGTCTCCTCGGAGGTGAAGGTGACCAGATCCGCCCGCGCGAGCACCGCATTCTCGAGCGCCTCGTGACGGCGCCGATGCCATGCGGTCGGGGGCCGGAACGAGAGCCGGCGCGTCCAGGGATCGCGGAAGTCCGCCGCCCAGCGCACGCCGTGGCGCGCGGCGAGGCGCAGCCCGATGAGATGTGCGCTGTCCGGCGAGGAGGTCGTGAGAAGCCAGTCGAAGCGCTCGCGCGCGAGCAACACCTCCCCTGCGCGGCAGGCGAACGGCAGCCAGCCGAGGTAGCTGTCGGGAACGAGCATCCAGGAGGCGACGGCGCGCAGGCGGCGGATCGCACCCGTCGAGGAGCGCAGCGGACGACCGTGGCCCGCGGCGGCCGGCGAGAGGCGGCGCAAGAGGGCAAGGCCCGTGGGAGCGGGCGTGCGCACGATCCGCACGCGCGGACCGAGCTCGGCGGCGAGGCCTTCGTCGGCCATCCAGTAGTCGCCCGCGCGCGCGGTGACGATGGTCGGATCCCAGCCCTCGGCCGGCAGGTACTTCGCGAGCTTGACGATCCTCTGCACGCCCGCGCCGCCCTGGGGCGGGAAGAAGTAGGCGAAGATCAGGATCCGCCTGCGTTCCTCCACGCGTGGGCCTCCGCTTCCATCCGGCCGGGGGATCAAGGCTCCGTGCAGGGCAGGTCGAGGATGGCGACCCGCCCCGTCAGCCAGCCGCGCACCGTGCTCGCGCGGATGATGTAGCAGCCGGGCGCGACGGATTTCCCTTCCAGGTCCCGCCCGTCCCAGATCGCTTCGCCCGTCCAGCGCTCGCTGAACCGCGCGACCGGCCGCCCGGACACATCGACGATCGTGCCTTCGACCGCCCGCCCGGGAATGCGCGCGAGGCGCAGCGGCTCTCCGCAGGCGGGATTGTAGGGATTCGGAAACACGTGGATCTCGTTGGGCAGATCGGCCGGGATCGACGCGGCAGGCACGAAGTGGGCGAGCCCGCGTTCGGTGCCCACCCACACGGCGCGGCCGTCGGCCCCGATGGCGAGGACCGTCGCGTCCTGATTGACCAGCTCGGGAGGCCCGAAGCGTTCGATCGTGTAGGCGCCCGCGTTGTCGCGCGTGATGCGCGCGACCCCGCCGGCGCGCATCGCGATCCAAGCCGCGCCGTCGGCGGTGAGCGCGATGTCGGTCACCTGGCCCGAGGGAAGGCTGAAAGGGCCGGGCGCGAAGATGCGCCAGTTGTTGTTGCGATAGACCGAGACGCCGGCCGTCGTCCCGATCCACACCTCCCCCGGCCGCGCCGCGATCGCGCGCACGTCGTTGCTCGGCAGCGGATGCGCCGCGTGTTCGGCCGTGTAGGTCTGCCAGGCCCAGTCCGCGAGAATCGGCAGGCCGTACGGGTCCAGGCTGCAGCGGGCGACCCCCGCGCTCTGGGTGCCGATCCACAGCTCGTCGTCGCCGAAGGCGAGATCGGTCACGCGATCCGAAGGCAGGCGCCCTCCCGTGCTCTCCGTCGTGTAGCGCGTCACCTCGCCGGTCTGCGCATCGAGCCGGTAGACGCCCATCGCCAGCGGCGCGGAGCCTTCGAACCAGGAGCCGAACCAGAGATTGCCCTGCGCGTCCTCGGCGGAGGCGTACACGTTGAAGACCGAGTCGTGCACCGCGACCGTGCCGCTCACCGGGTCCCACTGATTCAGGTAGCAGGGCGAGCTCTCGTCGGCGCAGCAGCAGTGGCCCGCCCAGACGGTGCCGTGCACGACGCGCAGATCGAGCACCCACGCGTTGCTCAACCCGGTGTTCGTCTGGTCGAAGAAGCTCCACCCGTTGCCACCGAAGCGCCCGATCTTCCACCCCATGCCGCGGGCGGACAGAGCCGTCCACAGGCGGCCCTCGCCGTCGACGGCGAGGTCGCGGTAGCTCTGGATCGGATGCGGGCTCGCATGGCGGTGCTGGATCCATTCCCCCGCGACGAACGCCCACAGGCCGTCCGCGTGGGGTTCGAGCCAGTTCGACTGCGTGCGCGCGATTCCGGTGCCCGCCCAGACGACTCCCTCCTCGCTCTCGGCCACGCATTGGGCGACGAGCGTGCCGAGCCGCGTCCACGCGCGCGCCGCGGTGTCCCACTGGTACACGCCGGCCGTCTCCGCCGTCCCCGCGGCGGCGAACAGGAGGTGTCGCGGACCCGCATGGATGTCGCGGACCTCGATGTAGCCGGGCAATCCCGCTATGCGGGCCGACCAGCGGGCCCCGTCCCATACCGCGACACCGCCGCGATAGGCGCAGTAGACGCTGTCCTGCCAGACGGCGAGGCCGACGATTTCCGGCCGCGAGGCGAGGGCGCCGACGTTGAGCGTGTCCCAGACGCCCGTCGCGAGATCGAGACGGCCGACTCCTCCCCCGCTTCCCGGCGCGGTCAGGCTCCCGAGCCACAGGGCTCCGCGATACTGCGCGGCGGCCGAGACGTCCCACCCGGGAAGACCGCAGATGTCGAGGCCCTGCTGACAGGCCTCGCGCACCTCGCCGTCGTTCCAGGCGACGAATCCGCCGCGCGAGCCGATGATCCTCCAGGGCGCGTCCTCGACGATGCGCAGCACGGCGTCGCCGGCGATCGGCCAGGTGAGAGTCGTGTACTGCGTCCAGAGGCCGCGATCGGGATCGTGCAGCGAGACGCCCGCGCCCTCGGTGCCGAAGGCCACGCGGCCGTCGGCGAAAACGGCGACCGAGCTCAGCGAATCGCTCGCCAGGCCTTGCGGGGAGCGGTTCCAGGCGCGGAAGCGGCCGAGATCGAAGTCGTAGAAGAGCGCTCCGCCACCCGTCGCGCACCAGACGCCCGCGTCGGTGACCGCGATGTCGCGGATGTCGTTCATGTAGAGGTGCGAGATCCACTCGCCCTCCACGGCGCGCACGCCCGCGACCGGGCCCATGAAAAGGACGGCCGGCAACAGAGACCGGACGAACGCGCCCGACCGGGCGGGGATCCTCACGATCCGGGCGATCGAGATCAAAGCTCCTCCGCGGCATCGCGCCCGAACAGGGAGTGCGCGGCGATGCGCAGATCCTCCCCCGGGCCCGACCGGTTGACGTAGGCCTGGTTCCAGGCGAGCGCTTCTTCGGGCTGCTGCGAAGCATACCCGGCGAACCGGCCGGGGATTCCCCAGGCCGGGAGGATCCCCGCGGGCGCATCCGGCGGGTCGAGGCGGTACTCCTCGCCCGCGGCCTGCCATTGCCCGAGAGTCAAGGGAATCAGCCCGACGAGGCTCATCTCACCGCTCAGCACCTGGACGAGCAGCGGGTACCCGCGGAGCAGCGGCAAGGCGCGCAACAGCTTCGTCTCGGCGGCGTAGAGCGGCACCTGGATCTCGCGCCCGGCCCTTCCGATGCGCGTCGTCCACGCGATCACGCGCCCGCCGGAATGGAGCGCCTGGAGGAGATGGAACGGCAGGCCCACGACAAGCAGGACGCAGGTGAGGACGAGATCCGCCGCGCGCTTGCCCCAGCCGTGCACGCGGGGGGCGGTCCGGCCGAGGCAGAGCCCGCCGAATCCCATGAAGTCGCGCACGCGCACGCCGGCGTGCAGATGCCGCTCCGCCGGCGGAACGTAGGTGACGGGCAGCCCGCTCGCGAGCAGCCGCGGCAGGAGCCGCGCGACGAGCGCCGCGTGGTCGGGGCTGTCGAAGAGCACCACTTCGGCGATGCGCTCCTCGACGAGCAGGCGCACTTGCCGCTCCCCGAGCCCTCCCGCCTTTGCCCCGCCTCCTGCGGCTCCTGCGTCTCCCCCTCCCTCGGTCCTGCGCCCCCCGAGTGCCTCCGTACGCTCCTGCGTCTCTTCGTGCGCCAGGTAGATCGGTTCGTAGCCGAACGTGCCGTGCGTCTCGAAGCGCCGCTTGAGCTCGGCGATGCGCGCCCGGGGGGCGAAGACGGCGAGCCGCCGCAGCTGGATGCGCCGCTCGCGCATCCCGGCGACGAGGCGCCGCAGGAGCGCCCGCCCGAGGCCGACCCCGAGCAGCGCGTAGGGGAAGAAGATCAGCACGGTGAACCGCGAGAGCGGACGGGTGGTCGAAAGGTAGGTGACGGCGAGAACGACGAGCGAAGTGAGGAGGATGCCCTTCGCCAGCTGCAGGAACTCGCGCCACCGGTCGCGCCACACCTCGCCCCGGTAGAGCCCGAGAAAAGAGAAGATCCCGACGGCGACCAGGTCGGCGAAGGGGATGAACCGCGAATAGACCTGGAGGGCGAAGACCGGCTTCGCCTCCGACCAGCCGGGGATCAGCATGCCCAGCAGGTAGCGCGTGAAGTAGGCGGCCAGGAAGGCGATCGAGAGCAGGACGACGTCGGCCGTGAGCGTCGCCGCCGCCCGCAAGGTCGTCGCGTGCCGCTTCCACAGGTAGAGGACGAGGCTCCACTTCTCGTAGAAGCGCAGCGCGGATTCGAGGTGGATGCGCTGGCCGCGGGTGAGGAAGCCCCCCACGCTCGCGCGCTGATGCGCGTGGATCATCTCGGCGGCGGGCACGTAGACGACCTGCCAGCCGCGCCGGTGCATCCGGCTGCACCAGTCGACGTCCTCGAAGTAGAGGAAGAAGCGCTCGTCCATGCCGCCGACGTCGTCGACCGCCTCGCGGCGGACGAGGATCGCCCCACCGATCAACCAGTCGACTTCGCGCGTGCCGGCGTGGTCCCATTCCATCATCAGGTGCTCGCGCACGACGCGGGCATTCGGGCTCAGGCGCCCGAGTGGCGTGCGTCTGAGCAGGATCACGGGCAAGGTGTAGAAGGTGCGCGCCGAGTACTGCAGCGAGCCGTCCGGGCTGAAGAGCTTCGGGCCGGCGATGCCCGCCTCGGGATGGCCGTCCATGTGGGCGACGAGGGCGTCGATGCTGCCCGGCTTCACTTCGATGTCGGGATTCAAGATCAGGAAGTGGCGCCCGCGCGCGGCGGCGATGCCCTGGTTGATCGCGCGGCCGTAGCCGAGATTGCGCTCGTTGCGCAGATAGCGCGCGCCGTGGAGCGCCGCGAGCCGGCCGCCCGCATCGTCGAGCGGATCGTTGTCGACGATGAGGACTTCGGTGCGCGCACTCGTCCGCGACTGGGCGATCGTCTCGAGGCAGCGCGCGAGCAGTTCGGGCCGCCGGTAGTGGACGATGATCACGCTGACATCGATCGCGGCCCCGTCCTGCGCGGGCAGCCCCTCGGACCGCGGACTGTCGGCGCGGGCGGAATCCATCACTCGGCTCCCCGGTCCGCCATGCTCTTCAGCGGCCGCGCCGCCCGGGGCCGCGGCCAGGGTCGGAAGAAGTTCGGAAGTCCCAGGCGCCAGACCATCCACACCGCCTCGCCCACGATGCGCCGGTTCATCTTCGAGACGCCCACGCGGCGGTCGACGAAGACGATCGGGATCTCGCGGATGCGGAAGCCGAGGCGCCAGGCGTGGTAGGTCGTTTCGATCTGGAAGGAGTAGCCGTCGCTGCGGATGCGGTCGAGATCGAGCGCCTGCAGCACTTCGCGCCGGAAGCACTTGAATCCGCCGGTCGCATCCTTGAACGGCAGGCGCGTGATCAGGCGGGTGTAGACATTGGCGTAGTAGCTGAGGAAGAGGCGCTTCAGCGGCCAGTTCACCACCGTGACGCCCTTGAGATAGCGCGAGCCCAGGACGACGTCCTCTTCGCGGACCGCTTCCAGGAAGGCGGGTATCGCGGCCGGGTCGTGCGAGAAGTCGGCGTCCATCTGGAAGATGAGATCGGCGGAGGTGCGCTCGAGGGCGTAGCGGAAGCCGGCCACGTACGCGGAGCCCAGACCGAACTTGCCGGCGCGCGCGAGCAGATGCACGCGCGGATCGCCCGCGGACAGCTCGCGCACGATCCCCGCCGTGCCGTCCGGGGAGTTGTCGTCCACGACGAGCACCTCGATGTCGGCCGGCTGGGCCAGGATCGCGCCGATCAGCACGGCGATGCAGTCGCGCTCGTTGTACGTCGGGATGACGACGAGACTCTTCGGCAGCGAGCTCACAGCCCGGGTCCTCGCGCGCCGGCGGCCTCCGCGCGGGCGCCCTGCCCTCGCGCGGCCGGCGGACCGCCGCGCCGCGGGCGGAGGGGCACGTCGATGAGGAGGCGCATCAGCGACATTCGACCGACGGCTTTCGGGTTTCGGTGAACCAGGCGATCGTCAGGGCGAGGGCCTCGCGGACGTCGACGAGGGGCTCCCAGCCCAGTTTTTCGCGCGCGCGAGAGATGCTCGGCTGGCGGACCTTCGGGTCGTCTTCGGGGAGCGGGCGGAAGATGATCTCGCTCTTGCTGTTCGTCAGGGAGCGGATCAGGCGCGCCATCTCGAGCACCGTCATCTCTTGCGGATTGCCGATGTTCACGGGTTCGGTCAGGTTCGAGCGGATGAGCGTGTCGATGCCGCGGACGAGGTCGGAGATGTAGCCGAAGCTGCGCGTCTGGCTGCCGTCGCCGAAGACGGTGAGCGGTTCGTCGCAGAGGGCCTGATTGATGAACACGGGAACCGCGCGGCCATCATCGCGGCGCATGCGCGGACCGAAGGTGTTGAAGATGCGGACGATCTTCGTGTCGACGCCGTGGTAGCGCTGGTAAGCCATCGTCAGGGCCTCGGCGAAGCGCTTGGCCTCGTCGTAGACGCCGCGCAGCCCGGTCGGGTTGACGTTGCCCCAGTAATCCTCGGTCTGCGGATGGACGAGCGGGTCGCCGTAGACCTCGGAGGTCGAGGCGAGGAGGAAGCGCGCCTTCTTCGCCATGGCGAGACCGAGGGCCTTGTGGGTGCCGAGCGCGCCGACCTTGAGCGTGTGGATCGGCAGGCGCAGGTAGTCGATCGGGCTCGCCGGCGAGGCGAAGTGCAGCACGTAGTCGAGCGGTCCGTCGACGTAGATGTAGTTGGTCACGTCGTACTGGATGAAGCTGAAGCGCGGATTGCGGATGTGGGCGATGTTGCTCACGCTGCCGGTCAGGAGATTGTCCATGCAGATCACTTCGGCGCCCTGGGCGAGGAAATGATCGCACAGATGCGACCCGATGAAACCCGCCCCCCCGGTAATCAGGATCCTCACGCCGTACCTCCTCTGCCCGTCCCCTCCCCATCGGGGATCCGCCGCCGCTCGGGATAGACCTCTCCGCCGCGGTGCACGCTGGCGATCATCTCCGCCAGCAGCCCCATGGAGACGAACTGGATGCCGAGAATGACCAGGATGACACCGAAGATCAACATCGGCCGCACGCGCAGCGCGCCTTCGATCAGCCAGATGCCCGCCATGTAGAGATTGATGGCGAGGCCGGCGATCAGGAAGAGCACGCCCAGGCGGCCGAAGACATGCAGCGGGTTGCGCTGCGACGTGTTCAGGAACATCACCGTGAGGAGGTCGAGGAACCCGTTCACGAAGCGGGCGGTGCCGTACTTGCTCGCGCCGTGCTGCCGGGGGCGGTGGCGCACCTCCTTCTCGCCGACGCGGAAGCCGAGCCGGTCGGCGAGGACGGGAATGTAGCGGTGCTGCTCGCCGTAGACGCGGATCGTGCGCGCGGCCTCGGCGCGATAGGCCTTGAAGCCGCAGTTGAAGTCGTGCAGCGCCAGGCCGGTCACCCGCGCGGTCACCCAGTTGAACAGTCGCGACGGCGCCCGCTTGCTGAGCGGGTCGTGACGCCGCCGCTTCCAGCCGGAGACCACGTCGTAGCCCTGCGCGAGAGTCTCGAGGAACGAGGGGATCTCCTCGGGGTCGTCCTGCAGGTCGCCATCCAGGGTGATGATCGTTGCCCCGCGCGCCTCGCGGAAGCCGACCGAGAGCGCGGCCGCCTTGCCGAAGTTGCGCCGGAAGCTGATCAGGCGGACGCGCCCGTCGCGGGCGGCGATCTCCTCCAAGCGCGCGAGGGTGGCGTCGGTCGAGCCGTCGTCGACGAAGAGGATCTCGCTCGTTTTCGCGAGCCGGCCGAGCACCGCGGAGAGCTGCTCGTGGAGCGGCCCGACGCTGCCTTCCTCGTTGTAGACGGGAACGACGATCGAGAGCTCGGGCGCGCTCGTGCCCACCGCTTCCGGCCGGTCCCGAAATGCAGGCTGCGACCCGCTCATGTTTGGTCTCCGCCGATCGCCGAAGGGGAGCGCGCTTCCATCCAGGCCGCCATGCGCTCGAGCCCCTCTCGCAGTCCCACCCGCGGCCGGAAGGCGAGCTCGGCGCGCGCGAGAGAGACGTCGGCGCGCGTCGCCCGCGGATCGCCCGGCTGGGCGGCGGTGAAACGCCGGCGCGGCGTCCGTCCCGTCGTCCGCGCGAGGATCTCGATCACCTCGAGCACGCTCGCCGGCGTGCCGCCGCCGAGGTTGTAGCAGCCGCCCGGCCTCCCCCGCTCGGCGGCGCTCACGGTCGCTTCCACGATGTCGGCCACGTAGGTGAAATCGCGCGTCTGGCGGCCGTCGCCGTAGATCTCGATCTCGCGCTCCTCGAGCAGCGCGCGCAAGAAGCGGTTCATCGCCATGTCCGGCCGCTGGCGCGGGCCGTAGACGGTGAAGTAGCGCAGCATCACCGCCGGCAGGCCGTGGCTCTCGTGGTAGGCCGAAACCAGCGCCTCGCCGGCGACTTTCGTGACCCCGTACGGCGAGATCGGCCGCAGCGGCGCGCTCTCCGCATTCTCGCCCGTGCTCCCCTGTCCGTAGACCGACGAGCTCGAGGCGAAGACGAGGCGCGTCCCCGGGCGCCCGGCCAATCCCTCGAGCAGCCGCTGGGTGGCGAGGAGATTGGCCCGCACGTAATCGGCGAAGGGCTCCCCCCAGCTCAGGCGTACGCCCGGACGGGCGGCCAGGTGGAAGACGCAGTCGACTCCCTCCAAGAGCGGAGCGAGGTCGGCCGAAGCGAGATCCGCCTCCCGCCACTCGAACCCCTCCGCCGACCGCGGGCCGGCCAGGTTGCGTTCCTTGGTCGCGCGGTCGTAGTAGGGATCGAAGTTGTCGATCCCGCGCACCCGCCAGCCTCCAGCGAGCAGCCGCTCGGCCAGATGCGAGCCGATGAACCCGGCCGCTCCCGTGACGAGCGCGCGCGCCATCAGCGCCCTCCCTCCGGCGAGCGCTCGGGCGTGCTGTCGCCCCGGAGCAGCTCGTCCAACGCCTGCCGGGTCACGGTGTCATTCGGATGGCGCGCCAGCCAGCCGCGCACGACCGTCACCGCCTCGTCCTGCCGGCTCTCGGACCAGAGGTAGGTGAAGAGCATCCGCGTCAGGTCGAAGTCGTCGGGATTGCGGCGCACCGCCTCGCGGTAGATCACTTCGATCTCGCCGGGACGGCCCTGCGCCTCGACCGCGGCCGCGAGCAGCCGGAACACCTCCGGCGAGGCGTCCCCCGCCAGGATCAGGTTGCGGAAGGTCTTCTCGGCATCGGCGTATTCCTCGCGCTCGAGCTTGAGGTAGCCGAGGGTGTAGAGCACGCCCGGGAAGGACGGGTTGATGCGCTGGGCGTAGTCGAGCGCCTCCATCGCGCGCGCGTCCTCGTTCTGCCTCAGGTGCGCGTGCGCGAGGCGCACGTAGGCGGCCACGTAGTTCTGGATCAGCTTGACCGCGTTCTCGTCCTTGTAGATGCGCGCGTCGAAGTAGCCTTGCTCGTCCAGCAGCCCGCGGTACATGAACACCTCGCGCAGATTGCGCCAGGTCGTCGGGATGTCGCAGCGCTCCGCCTCGCCCTCCTCGGCCACGATGCGGAAGACGAGCCCTTCCATGACCAGCCGCTTCTCGAGCCCCATCTCGTCGGGCACCGTGACCGCGAGATAGGTCGGGCGCTCGGGATTCTCCTCCAGGATGTGGTGCACCATGACGTCCTTCACCCAGACGATCGTCCCGTCGGGCAGCATGACGCCCTGCAGCGAGTCGATCTCCTTCTCGGTCAGGGACACTCTGACGCGCGGCTCGGAGTCGCGGATCTGGCGGATGTACCAGTGCGTGTTGAGCAGGCTCAGGTTGACGACGCGCACGTCCTTGCGGATGCCCTCCACCTCCTGCAGGTACCAGAGCGGGAAGGTATCGTTGTCGCCGTTGGTGAAGAGGATCGCTCCCTGCTCGAGCGGCTGGAGCATGTTGTAGGCGTAATCGCGCGCGACGAGGAAATCCGAGCGGTCGTGCTTGTACCAGCCGTGGGCCAGGGGAAAGAACGAGAGCGCGACCATCAGCCCCGCCGCCCCGAGGCCGAAGAGCCGTCCGCCCGGCGGTTCGCGCCGCACGCCGTCGACCTCCTGCGGCTCGCCGCGCAGCCAGCGCGCGAGGGCCGTCACGCCGAGGCCGATCCACAGGCCGAAGAAGTGGTAGCCCGAGACGAAGAAGTAGTCGCGATCGCGTACTTCGTCGGCCTTGAAGTTGAGGTAGAAGACGAGGAAGACGCTGCTGAAGAAGAGCAGGGTCGCCGCCAGCAGGAAGCGCCGGCGGTCGCGGAGCGCCTGCATCACCGCGCCCAGACCGCCGAGCGCGTACGGCAGGAGCATGGAGAACCATTCCGGCCTGATCCCGAGGTCGAACTGATCCTTCCAGTAGCGGAAGAAGTGCTTGCTGAACTGGACCGCATAGCTCGCCTGGCGCGTGAGGAACGGGTTCGGCGGCTTGTACTGGTCGCGCGAGAGCACGAGCCAGAGATTCTGCCAGCTGCCGGGATCCGCCTCGTTGATGGCCGGGGCGAGGTGCGCGCGGACCATCAGGTAGAGCTGCACGGTCAGACCCGTAACGGCGAGCGCGATCGCCCAGAAGGCGAGGTTGCGCCGGCCGAGGCTCTGCCACTTCCAGGCGACGAAAACGGCGAAGGCGAGCGTCCCCAGCAGGAGCGCGAAGCCCGCCGCCGCGCCGGCCGCCCGCGCAATCAGGAAGAGCGCCGCCGCCAGCGCGGCGACGCCCACCGTCCCGAGGAACTGCCGGTTGAAGATCGTCTGCGGGGCGATCAGGAGCACGTAGAGGAAGAGCGCCGGCGCAACCAGCATCGAGCCCATGTGGATGCCGATCGCGACGAACAGCAGGTAGCCGATGAGGAGCAGGAAGCCGTGGTTGCGCGTCTCCGCGCTCTCCCCCGAACGCTCCCACTTCAGGACCAGCCACACGCAGAGCACCATGACGAGCGAGCTGAGCGCGTAGACCTCAGCCTCGATCGCGTTGTCCCAGAAGGTGCGCGAGAAGGCGATGAAGAAGGCCCCGGCCGCGCCGCCGGCGATCGCGAGCCAGCGGTCGATCGCGTCGCCTTCGCGCCGGCGCAGGCGGCCGGCGAAGTCGACGATGATCAGGTAGGAGAAGAGGGCGACGAGCGCCGAGCTGAGCGCCGAGAGGAAATTCACCCGGCTCGCGACCGTCCCGATCGGGAAGAGGGTGAAGAGCCTGCCGATCAACACGTAGAGAGGCGTGCCCGGGGGATGGGGGATGCCGAGGATGTAGGACGTCGAGATGAACTCGCCGCTGTCCCAGAACGGGCAGCTCAGATTCATGGTGAGGAGGTAGACCGTCTGCGTCACCGCGAAGACGGCCGCCCCGCCCCACCAGACGGGATCGCGCAGGCCCCGCTGCAACCAATCCTTCACCGTTGCTTCCACTCCTCGATGACTTCTCCGGCCAGATCGAGCGTCTCGCGCGCCGTCCGGTCCCAGTGGAACTCGGCAGCCCACTCCATGCCGGCCCGTCCCAGGCTCGCCCACCCGGCGTCGTCCGTCAGGAGCCGGATGAGCGCCCCTTCGAGCGCGCCGACGTCGCCATGGGGAACGAGGAGACCGGTCCGGCCGTGCCGGACGGATTCACGCAGCCCCGGGGAGTCGCTCGCCACGGCGGGGATCCCCAGGGCGTTCGCCTCGATCACCGACAGCCCCCAACCTTCCTTGGGAGAGGTGTAGACCAGAACTCTGGTCTTGTACAGCGTTTCGAGCTTCTCTGCTCCCGACTGGAAGCCCAGGAACCGCACGTGGTTCCCGAGCCCCATGGCCCGGACCCGGGCCTCGAGGGCCGGGCGGTAGTCGCCCTCGCCCACGATCCAGTACTCCGCGTCCGGGACCCTCCGCAGGACCGCGGGCAGCGCCTCGAGGACGAGGTCGATGCGCTTGTACTTCTTCAGCCGGCCGAGATAGAGGATCACCGGGCCCGGCACGGTTCCCCCCCGCTCGGGCGGGCGGTAGTAGCCGTGGTCGATGCCGGCGCGGATGAGGCGCAGGTTCTCGCGCGGCAGCCCCCGGGCAGCCAGGTCGTCGAAGGTGGTCTGCGAGAGCACCGAGAAGCGGGAGCGGCGGTAGACCGCCGGGATAAATCTCTCGTAGGCGTAGACGTAGAGGGCGAGCGGAAAGGGGGCCTGCTGGAAGACGGTCGTGCCGAAGAGGTGGGGCACGACCGCAAGCACCGGGGCCCGGCGCTGGAAGAAGGGGCTGAAGAAGGGGATCTTGTTGATGTCCTCGACGACGAGATCCACCGGCTCGCGGTCGAGCAACCGGCGCAGCATGCCGGGCGCGCGGAGATTGAAGGTGTATTGGCTGCCCGCCCGGGTGATGCGCATCCCCTCGATCTCCTCCTCGAAGGGCGCCCCGCGCCAGTGCCCGGTGAGGAAGCGCACCTCGTGGCCCCAGGCCGCGAAGCGCCGGAAGATCTCGTAGAGGATGACCTCTGCCCCGCCGAACTCCGGGTGGCGGATGTCGCGGTAGCTGATGACCGCGAAGCGATAGGTCGGTCCGCTCACGCTCGCTCCCCTTCCGCCTCGCTCGCGGCGCCGGGCGTACTCGCCGCGCGGGGCCGGCGGGCGAGGACGTTCACCATGGCGAAGCTGTAGGGCCCGAGTCTCTTCCGTCGCAGCCAGGCGCGCAAGCGCCGCTGCGGGGCGCCGAGGGCCCCGGCGCGCGGGTACATCGGCAGCCGCGCGATCCGGCCGCGGAGGAGGAGATAGCGCAGGGAGCGGTACCAGAAGCCGGGGACCATCCAGTCGCCTCCGATGCGCACGACTTCGTAGCCCGCCTCTCGGACGACGCGGCGCAGACTCCCCGGCGAATACTCCGTCTCCCACCCCGCGAACCAGCGGTTGAGGGCGATCATGAGGTGCTTGGCGGCGGTGTACGGATGGTAGCGTTGGGGAACGTCGATCAGGCAGTGGCCGCCCGGCGCGGTCACGCGGAAGTTCTCGCGCAGCAGCGGCCGCGGGTCGCGGAAGTGCTCCATCAGCCCCTGGTGGAAGACGAGCTGAAAGGCGCCGTCGCGAAACGGCATGCGGGTCGCGTCCGCGCAGACGCAGAGGACCTCGACGCCCGCTTCCCGGGCGAGGCGCCGGATCACCTCCAGCGCGCTCGGTACGTAGTCGAGGACGAAGACTCTCGCTCCCGCGCGGGCGAGCCGCAGGCTGTCACGCCCGCTCCCGGCTCCAACCTCGAGGACCGCCCGGCCCGACAGAGGCAGGTCGCGCACCTCATTCCAGATGCGGTCCTCGTTCGTGTAGACCGCATCGATGTCCGGGCGCTCCCGCCAATAACGGTCCCAATGCGCGGATGTCGATTCGCGCACGCCAGCGGCCTCCGATCGGGTCAATGCTCTGAGATTCCGGAAGTTACCACAGCCCGCCCCCGGGCTCAAAGGGAAGGCTCTCTCCCCGGGGACGCCTCCTCGCCGGGCGAAGGCCCCCCATTCCCGGATGAAGGCGCCTCCTCGCCGCGCGACGGCCCCTCCTCGCCCTGCCTGTCTCGGAGCTCGCCGGGGCGGGCCTTGCGGCCGAGCGCATCGAGCACTCCATTCACGAAGCTGGCGCTGCGCGGGTCCCCGTAGCGATGGGCGAGCCGCAGGGCTTCGTCGAGGACGACTCGCGCGGGCGTTTCGCGCAGGTGGAAGAGTTCCGCCGCGGCGAGGCGGAGGATCGCCCGCTCCGTCGCCCCCAGACGAGCGAGCTCCCAGTTGCGCAGCAGCGTGGAGAGCTCGCGGTCCAGCCGGGTGCGGTGCCGCAGGCGCGCCTCGAGGAGTGCCTCGGCGTAGCGCCGGCCCTCCACGGTGAAGCGGAAGCGGCCGAAGGCGAGGGCGAGGACTTCGCGCGCGTCGTCCCCGGTGATCTCGGCCTCGTACAGGACCCGGAAGACGAGCTCCCGCGCCTTCGGCCGGCCGCCCCGGCGTTCCCGGACGCCCGTCACCTCAGGCCTCCGCGCGCAGCAAGTGAACCAGCTCGATTCCCGCCTGCGCCGCTTCCCAACCGCGCCCGCCCCCCTTGACCCCGCTGCGCTCGAGCGCCTGCTCCAAGGTTTCCGCGGTGATCACCCCGAAGATCGCCGGGACCCCCGTCTCCCACCCCACCTGGGCGATGCCGCGCGACACCTCCTTCGCGATGTACTCGAAGTGGGTCGTCTCGCCGCGGATCACGCAGCCGAGAGCGAGGACGAGGTCGTAGGCCTTGCCCGCCGCCTGATGGCGGGCGACGAGAGGGAGCTCGAACGATCCGGGCACCCAGAACAGCCGGATGGCGTCCTCCGAAGCGCCGTGCTGCTTCAGGCAGTCGACCGCGCCGGCGACCAGGCGGTCCACCACCAGGCGCCCGTAGCGGCTCGCCACGATGCAGACCTTGAAGCCGCGGGCATCGAGGGGGGGCAGGAATTCACGCACCATCTCGCTCCTCCAATCCTTCACTTCGCCGCCAAGGGGCCGGCCGGGTGGTCCGGCTCGAAGCAATGCCCCATCTTCCGCCGTTTGGTCTCCAGGTAGCGCCCGTTGAAGGGCGTCGGATCGACGGCCAGCGGGACGCGCTCGAGGATCTGCAAACCGTGGCCCTCGAGCCCCACCCGCTTGGCCGGATTGTTGGTCAGCAGGCGGATCCGCCGGCAGCCGAGCTGCCCGAGGATCTGCGCGCCGATCCCGTAGTCGCGCTCGTCGGGCTTGAAGCCCAAGTGGACGTTCGCCTCGACGGTGTCGAGCCCCTGGTCCTGGAGCGCGTAGGCCTTCATCTTGTTCGCGAGCCCGATGCCGCGCCCTTCCTGGCGCATGTAGAGCAGCACGCCGTCCTCGGCCGCGAGCAGCTCGAGCGCGCGGCGGAGCTGCTGGCCGCAGTCGCAACGGGCGCTGAAGAGGGCGTCCCCGGTCAGGCACTCGGAGTGCACGCGGACGAGCGGCGCGTGCGCCTCCGCCGGCCGGCCGTGGACGAGCGCCAGGTGGTGCGATCCGTCGACGAGGCTCTCGAAGGTGTAGATGCGGAACATGCCGTAATGCGTCGGGAAGGGCGAGACGGCCACCTCGCGGACGAGGATCTCGTTCTTGCGCCGGAAACCGATGAGCGCGGCGACCGAGATGATCCGCAGGTCGAAGCGTTGCGCGAGGCGCGTGAGCTCGGGGAGGCGCGCCATCGAGCCGTCCTCGTCCATCACTTCGCAGAGCACGCCGGCCGGAACGAGCCCGGCCAGGCGCGCGAGATCGCAGCTCGCCTCGGTATGGCCCGCGCGGCGGAGCACGCCGCCGGGGGCCGCGCGCAGCGGGAAGACGTGGCCCGGCCGGGCAAGGTCCTCCGGCCGCGTCTCGGGCGCGATCAGGGCACCGATCGTCCGGGCGCGATCGTGGGCCGAGATGCCCGTCGTCGTCCCCACCACGGCATCCACCGAGACGGTGAAGGGAGTCGCCATCTTGGCCGTGTTGCGGCTGACCATCGGAGGCAGCTCCAGCGCGCGCAGCCGCTCCTCCTCGAGCGAGACGCAGATCAGTCCCCGCCCGTGCTTGGCCATGAAATTGACCATCTCGGGCGTCGCGCGCTCGGCCGCGCCGATCAGGTCCCCCTCGTTCTCGCGATCCTCGTCGTCGACGACGATCACGATCTCGCCCGCCCGGATGGCGGCGATCGCATCCTCGACCCGGTCGAGGCCCGAGGCGTGGTGGCTTTCGTTCACGATGTTCCCCCTTCGATGCGGGTCCGGCCCGTCCATGCCGCTCGCGGTCAGCGGCCAGGCGGCCGGGTGAAGGACTCGACGTATTTTCCGATCAAGTCGACCTCGAGATTGACCCGCTCGCCGGGGCGGTAGCTGCCGATCCTGGTCCGCGCGAGTGTCTCGGGAATGATGGCCAGCCGGCAGAGCGACCCCTCGACCGCGGCGACCGTGAGACTCACGCCATCGACCGCGAGCGAGCCCTTCGGCACGACGTAGCGGACGAGATCCCGGGGGATCCTCACGGTCAGCAGGAACTCGCCTCCCGCGCGCCCGGCGCGCGCGACGGTCGCTGCGGCATCGACGTGACCCTGGACCAGGTGCCCGCCGAAGCGATCCCCGGCCGCCAGCGCCCGCTCGAGGTGCAGCGTGCGCCCCGGCCGCCAGCGCCCGGCCGACGAGCGCCGGAGCGTCTCGCGGACGGCCGCCACCTCGAAGCTCGCCCGCTCCCGGTCGATGCGTTCCACCGTGAGGCAGAGTCCGTCGCAGGCGACCGATTCTCCGGTCGCAAGCGCGCCCGCCATCCCGGGCGCGTGGACCTCGAAGCGCGTGCCGCTCGCGAATGGGCGGACGGCGCGGATGGTCCCGATTTCCTGGATCAATCCCGTGAACATGGCTCGACTGCTCCCGCGCCGACGGTCGGGCTTCCCTCGAACATCCGCGCGAGCGATTCGCTCCAGCAGGTGACGAGGAGATCCTCCCCCGACGCGCCCGCCTCCCCCTCGGCCCAGCGCTGGCACCGGCCGAGTCCGGCCACCCCGAGGTCGCCCGTCCAGGTGCGCGGCCCGCCGAGCATGCACGGGGCGAGGAAGAGCCGCAGGCGGTCGATCAAGCCGGCGGCGAGGAAGGAACTGGCGAGGGCCGCGCCCCCTTCGACCATGACGTCCAGCATTCCCTCGTCCGCGAGCCTCCGGGCCAATGCGGCCAGGTCGACGCCCGCTCCGTTGCCCTGCTCTGGAAGCACCCAGCAACGCACTCCGCGAGACTCCAGGCGGTCGCGGCGCTCGCCTGCGGCCCGTGGCCCGCAGGCGACGATCCACGGGCCTCCGCCGGGTCCGGTGACATCCGGAGGGAAATCCTCGCGCCCGGCCTCGCCCAGGATCGCCCGCGAGTCGACGACGACGCGCGCCGGCCGAAACGGCCAGGCCGGTCCGTCGCCGGGAAGCAGGCCGCGCAGCCGCGCGTCGGGGTCCGTCCGGGGCCGGGCGGTCAACCGCGGGCGATCGGCCAGATAGGTGCCGATGCCGACGACGATCGCGTCCGCGCGCGCTCGCCAGCGATGGACCCGTTCCCGGGACGCCTCGCCCGTGATCCAGCGGCTCGATCCGTCGGGGGCCGCTAGGCGGCCGTCCAGGCTGGACGCGATCTTGAGGGTGAGAAGCGCTCGCCCCGAGCACAGATGCCAGAGGAAGGGCGCATTCAAACGCCGCGCCGCACCGGAGAGGACGCCGGTGGCCACCTCGATGCCCGCCTCGCGCAGGACGGCGAAGCCGCGGCCCTGGACGAGCGGATGAGGGTCCGCAATCGCGGCCACGACGCGGGCGACGCCCGCTCGGGCGAGCGCGGGCGCGCAGGGCGGCGTCTTGCCATGATGCGCGCAAGGTTCCAGGTTGAGGTAGACGGTCGCCCCGCGAAGCCCTTCGCCGGGAACGGACGCGAGCATCGCCGCTTCGGCATGCGGGCCGCCGAAGGAGAGATGGGCGCCCCGGGCGACGATCCGCCCGTCGAGGACGGCCACCGCACCGACGCGGGGATTCGACCGCGTGGCCCCCATCCCCAACCGGGCGAGGCGCAGGGCAAGCCGCATCCAGCGCCGGTCGGCCGCCGATGTTCCCCGGGCGCGTTCCACCGCCTCTTCCCTCGACTTCACGCGGGTGCCTGGGCAAGGTGCCGCTTTTCCAGGCAACGAAAAAGAGCCTCCCTTCGGGGGCTCTTCGCTCTGGGGATGGGCGCCGCACCGGTCCCGCGCGAACCGGCCGCTCCCCCTGCCGGTGGATTCCACCGGTGGGGCAGTGCGCCCGTCTCCTTCTCCCATCCAGACTTTGACTGTCGGCTTCCGGATTTCACGGAATCTGCCCAGAACCGGTCACCCGGTCGCGGGCTCGCGGGCTCTCACCGCCGGTCGGGAATTTCACCCTGCCCCGAAGGAGTCCATTCTGTCTGACCGCGAACGAGTATGCCTCTCGCGGCGGCCGCTGTCCAGCCGATTCCCGCGCCCGCCTCGAGCCCACTCAGGGCTTCTCCTCGTCCATCGCCGTCGGACCGCCGCCGGATTCGTCCTCACCCTCGTCCGGACGCGTACTCCGCCCGCGCTCCACTTCCTCCAGGTAGGCCGAGAGGAGGGAACGGGCGGCCAGCACGTCCCGGCGGGGAACGAGCACCTGCCCCCAGTAGCCGACCACATTCGCGAGGACGCCGTCCAGCCATGGCACCTGCGCGGATCGGATGCGCGCCTCGATCCCGGCCGACTGGAGCATTGCGCGGACGTGGATGGCCGAGAGCTCGTCGGGAGCGTCGAACACCGGGAAGAGGTCGACCCACTCGTAGGCCGCGGCGCGGTCGTCGCCGTCCGGTTCGTCGTCCGGACGATCGTCTTCAGGAGGATCCCCGATGTGGTCCGTCATGTTCGCTCCCCAAGGCCGTCGCGATCGGGGTTCGCCCCCTAAAGCGGCCTCGCTCGTTCGCCCGGATCAGCATAACACTACGGGCAGGCAAACGCATGGGGGCCGGCCCCGCATGGATGGACCGATGGTCGCGGGCAGGAGGGCCGGGCGCAGGAACGGGAGACAGACGACGGGGCGCACGCGCGCGTGCGCCCCGTCTCGTCACTTCCAGGAGGTACGACCTGGAGATTCTGAGCGTCCGGGTGTCCGGGCCGCCGTGGCGGGCCCGGGCTCTCCGGACTAATCGAGCACGTCGAACTCGATCCGGCGATTGCGCAGCATATTGCGCTCCGAATCGTTGGGAACGAGCGGCTGCTTCTCGCCCATACCCGCCGTCTCCAGCTGGCCCGCGTTCACGCCCTTCGACACGAAGTAGTCCCGGATCGCCGCGGCGCGCCGGTCCGACAGGTGCTGGTTGTATGCGTCACTGCCGCGGCTGTCGGTGTGACCGACGATGCGCACGCGCAGTTCCGGATTCCTCTTCAGCACGTCAGCCATGTGATCGAGCGTGGGGGTCGGGTCGGTGCCGACCCACTCGGTGCTGTCGTACTTGAAGTTGATGTTCATCATCGGGAACTCGGGCTGCGCGTCGTCCGGACAACCGTCGGTGTCCTCGTAGCGGTTGAAGGTCTCCGCCGCGTTCGGGCACTGGTCGTCCGCGTCCAGGATCCCGTCGCCATCGTTGTCGATGTCGGGGCAGCCGTCCGCGTCCTCGAATCCGTCGAAGTCCTCGGCGCGGCCGGGGCATTCGTCGTCGACGTCGGGGATGCCGTCGCCGTCGTTGTCGGGATCGGGGCAGCCGTCCTCGTCCTGGAAGCCGTCGAAGTCCTCGGCGGCATGGGGGCAATCGTCGATGTTGTCGGCGATCCCGTCGAGATCGGCGTCCCCCATCCGCGGGCCGTAATCGATCGGGCCGCAGTCCTCCCCGAACTTGAGCGTCACGCCCACGCGGTGGCTCTCGCCCAGGAAGTTCTCCGGCTCCTCGACGAAGGCATAGTTGAACTCGACGAACTTGACCATCAGGCCAAGGCCCGCCGTCAGCTCGCCGTCGTTCAGGCCCAGCCGGAGAGCGCCGCCGAAGTCCTGGCCCAGCGGCATCGCATACTCGGCGCCCGTGTGGAACTTCAGGTCCTCCTCGTCCTCGACGTGCTGGAGGTCGAAGGCGAAGGTGAAGCCCTGGAGCGGCATGATCGCGACTCCGCCGCGCAGGTCGAGCGGCAGGTTGTTCGCGCCGTTCTCGTTGTCGCCGAGCTCGGTCGCGATGTCGCGCACGACGACGCCGAACCGCATCCAGTCGAGGGGCTGGGCGGCCGCGCCGAGGTCGAAGCCCACGCCGCTCGCCGCGTCGTCGCCGTCGACTTCGGCGCCGAGGCTCTCGCGCAGGTACTTCAACGTGGCGCCCAGGCTCAACGGGCCCGTCGTGTAGGCGCCGTGGACCATCACGCCGAGGTCGTTGTAGTTGAACTCGCCCAGCGGCTGGCCCTGGCCGTCCCGCTGTTCGATGTCGTCCATGCCGGCCGTGAGAAGGCTCAGCCCGAGCGCACCCCAACCGAAGTGGTGGGACGCGGCCAGGTAGCTCATCTCCCGATCCTCTTCCATCCCGAGGGCGAACATGCCGGCGAGCTGCGTCCCGCATGCCCAGCCGAGCTCGGCCGGGTTCCAGTACCCGACCGTCGCATCGTTACCGGCGGCCACGTAGGCGCCGCCCATCGCCAAGGCCCGCGCGCCCACGCCCATCCGCATGTACGGAGCGGCATGGGTGCTCCCGCCTTCATCGCCGTCGTCGGCCAGGGCGACTCCCGCAGGAACCAAGCAGAGTCCCGAGACGAGGAGCAGAGCCCAGAAACCGACTCCCCTACTCCTTCTCAACATCGTCGTACCTCCTTGCTTACACCCGTCTGTCGATTCGAACCGCGAACCCGTTGTCGCCGCAGTCCCGAACGGGGGCCCGCCTCGGCGGCGGGCCCCCGGGGGGAATCGCTACTCTCTCCAGATGACCGCCTTCACCGTCGCCGACCTGGTGGCCGAGCCATCGAAGGCCTCGATCCGGATCAGGTAGGCGCCGTTCGCGAGATCCGTGCCGTCCTCGGCCTGTCCCGCCCAGCGCACGATCCCTGCCCCCGCGGGGAAGGGCTCGTGGTTGGCGATGGTCGCGACGTACTCGCCCGCGAAGTCGTAGACCTTCGCGGTGATCTCCGCGTGGCGGCTGACGTTGAAGTGCACCAGAGCCTCGAAGTCATCCGGATTGACCGGGTTCGGATAGAGGTAGCTTTCGGTGAGCGCGAGGACGCCGTTCTCGACCACGATCGGCACCGAGATGACCGATTCGTTGCCGGCCAGATCCCTCGCCCGCACGACCAGCGTGTAGTGGCCGGCGGCCAGCCCGCCCTCCACGCATGCGCGGATCGTGCCGTCCGTGATCTCGACGTCGGTGAGCGGAATCTCCTCGCCGTCCGGGCCGATCAGGACCGGCTGCTCGATGATTCCGGCTCCAGCGCCGCCGTCCTCGACGTGCGCCTCGAAGCAGAAGCTCTCGCCCGGCTCGGCGAAGCCGCCGGCCGGAGTGATGAGCACCACGGTCGGAGGAGTCATGTCGACGATGAAGCGCTGCTCGATGTACTCGGAGCCCGCGTTGCCGGCCCAGTCGAGGACGCCCTGATCGTAGACGTGCCTCCGCAGCGACTCGTCGATGTAGCAGTCGAGGTAGATCGAGCCCAGCGTGTCCGGCAGATCGTCGAAGTCGAAGTCTCCGATGATCAGACCGGCCTCGCAGTGGCCCTGCCAATCCGCGGCCGGCTCGACGTGCTTCTGGCTGTAGATCACGACCTCGAGCACGTCGCCGTCGCCGATCGCGACCGGCATACTGCCGCCCATCAGCGGGATCCCGGCGAAGAGCGTGTCGGCCGGCGTGTAGGAGCCTTCCGTCGCCTCGCCCGGAGTCGTGTAGGTCGGCGTCATGTACTGGATCAGTTCGTCGGCCGTGCCGCTGTGCAGCAGGACGCGCTCCTCGATCTCGTCGATCTCGACCTGGTCGTCCTCGTCGTGCACCAGCCAGACGTCGTACTTGATCCCGCGCTGGTTGCAGTCGCACTCGTCGCAGTCGTCGCACTCGACGTCGGTCGGCCGCACGAGCACGCCCGCGTCGTCGTCGAAGAGCGCCAGCGTGAGCATGTTCCCCATCTGGGCCGGGTTGAGGTAGCCGGAGATGTTGACCATCTCCTCGTCGTCCGCCCAGCCGCGGTAGAAGCCGAGGTACGGCGCGTCGGCGTCGACGTAGAAGGTGGCGCCGAAGCCGCTCTCCGGCAGGCGCACCCACTCGTCCGCGCCGCCGCTGGTCTTGAACGTGACGTCCAGGGTGTGCTCACCGTGGCGCAGCCACCAGGCCGACTGCGTCGCGTGGGCGTAGGTCACCTGGTACATCGTCCCGTCCCAGTTCTTCCGCTCGACGGTCAACGTGCCGTTCCCCTGGACCCAGTAGTCGGGATCGCCGTCGGGATCGTCCCCGTCAGGCATCCAGGACGCGACCAACTGGCCGTCGATCCACACCTCGATCGACGTCTCGTCGATGTCCTCGATCCCGGTCGCGTTCAGGTTGGCCACGATGACCGGGTCGCGGTCGGTGTAGTTCCAGCGGCCGAGGAACGGGCTGCTCGGAGCGAAGCTGGCGATCGAAACCGGCGCGTCCATGCCCGGGATGAAGAGCGCGTAGAAGGCGTCGTCGCACTCGAGGGCGGTCGTCTGGAACTCCACCCGGTTCGTCACCGGGTCGACCTCCACCTGAGTGATGTCACGGCCTTCCCACTCACCCTCACCGTTTTCCAGGTCGAAGACCCGGGCGGTCAGGTAAGGCTCCATCATCGCCGCGCGATCGGCGTCGCCGCCGGCCGCCTCGAGGAGCGCGGCCTCGTCGTACTCGATGGCGACCGTCATGAGGTAGCCGTCATCGAACTCCTCGTGACGGTCGTCGATGAAGTTCACGAAGTAGCTGGTCCGCTCGAGCTGGGTGATGAAGCGCGCCTGGTCGGCGCCCACGCTCGGAGCGTCCGTGCTCGGCGCGATGAACAGGCAGCCGTCGGCGTCACTGCCGCTCGGGATGCGTCCCGAGGCGTGCAGGTAGGTCGCTTCGGCGTCCATCGACAGGTAGCCGGGCACGATGTGCCAGCCGTTGGTGCCGAGGTCTTCGGTGACCTCGGCCGACCAGATGTAGGTGCTGCGGAGATCGATCATCTCGCAGTCGTCGCTGAGCGCGTTGGCGAAGAAGGTCATCCGGCCGCAGTCGTCCTCCGGCACGTCGACCACTCCGCGCCACCACCAGGTGCCGTCCGGCTGCGGGTTGTCGATCATCGCTTCCATTCTCACGCACTCGCCGCTGCTGCAGTAGCCGATCGGGTCCGGTCCCCAGGTGTCAGGGAAGACGTGGAGGACCTGGGGACGCTGGTCGGCCGCCGTCATGCGCACGGTGATGACCATCTCGTCCGGGCACTCCCCGCCGACCATGCTGATCCCCATGCCGGCGATCTCGTTCAGGTTCTGCAGCGGGGTGAGATCGAGCGAGCCATCGGGCAGCTCGACCACCTGCACCGCCACCGTCGGCGGATTCGGATCCTGGTTGTCGTCGGAGTCCTTGGCGATCGCCCGCATGACGAGCTGCGTGCCCACGGCGAAGCTGCGCAGGTCGAGTCGCGAGGACCAGATCCCGCACATCTCACCGTGGTCGTCCACCTCGTCGGAAATCCCGAACGGGATCCAGGTCTCTCCGGAGTCGCTGCTGTACTGGAACTGCACCTCGGCGATCGAGTCGTCGGAGTACGCCGTCGCGTAGACGTCGACGTACACCGGCGCGTTGTCGCCGTGCGGCTGCATGCAGGGGTCGAAGCCCGCGATGCGCGCCCGCGGGGCGCTCGCATCGCGGATCATGAACTCGACGCTGCCGCTCGTGTACTCGTTGCACTCGTCGTCGCGCACCAGGATGCGCGCGTCGTAGTCGCCCTCCGCGAGGCCGCTCGTGTTCCAGTCGACGCTGGCCACGACCTCCTCGTAGACGGTCTCGTCCGGGGCCTGCCAGACGCCCAGGTCGCGCCAATCGTTGTCGCTGCCGTACTTGGCCTGGAAGAGGATCTCGGCGACGCCGGTGTTGAGCGCCGGCTCGCTCTCCTCGATGTCCTCGGCGGTGGCCCACAGCGTGACCACGTCACCCGCGGAGATGTCGATCACGTGCGTCGGGAAGTTGTCGATGCCGTTCACGACGACCCGCGTGATCTCTCCGGACGGGTCGGTCAGGTCGACCGCCACGCGCTCGGAGACGATCTGCTGGTACATGTTGCCGGCGACGTCATAGACGGTCAGGCGCAGGTCGTAGAGCCCGGAGGCCAGCGAGCCGACATTCCAGAAGTCCGCGTACATGCCGGTGCTCGCGTCGAAAACCACCTGCTGGCTGTTGGCCCGCGTCCACCCCGTCTCGACATCAGGATTCGAGGTCAGCTTGTACTCCCAGAGGATCCGGGCGAGGTCGATGTCCGCATCGGCCGACCGGAACTCGAGATCGTAGTAGATGTTGCCGAACTCGCTGTCGTCGCGGCACTCCACGGCGTCGCTGGCGGGGCGGATGTCGGTCACGGCCGGCGCCTCGAAGTCGACGTAGACCGTGAAGGACGGGCCGGCGACCGTGTTGCCGACGTCGTCCGTCGCGACCGCGAAGACCTCGATCGTCTCACCCTGCAGCGCTCGCAGATCCCAGTCGCTGATGCGCCAGATCAGCGGATTCGCAGGATCCCGCACGACCTGGGCGTCGATCAGCATCTGGTCGCCGTTCTGGGACCAGCGGAACTCGACCCGCTCGACGTCGTTGTCGCCCTCCAGCATCTCCGCCTGGAGATAAGCGAAGTCGCGGGCGTGGATGACCCCGTCGAGATGCGGGTTGTAGATGATGCCCAGGTCCCCCGTCGCGCGCTTCACCTCGGTGATCGTCGCCACCGGCGCGTGCGTGTCCACCACCGTGAAGGTGATGTAGCGCCCGGCCTCGAAGGCCTCGGTCACCGGCTCGGCGTTCAGAAGGATGTCCGCCGCGGAGGCGGCCATGTGGTACTCGACACCGACCACGGGATCCTCGAGCGGGAACGGGACGTCCATCTTGTCCAGATCCCAGTCGAACGAGTAGGGCCGGGTCGGGTCGGGGTTGACGTCGCTCGCGTCCAGGCCCTCGCCCTGCGGGACGAGCAGCCAGGAAGCGTCCATGTTGAGGTCGGCCGCCCGCTTCACGTAGAAGGTGACGAGGTCGTCCTGCTGGCCTTCCAGCAGGTCCGTCTCGGCGAGCAGGGTGTAGATGGAGTTGCGCTCGATCGTGATCGCCGTCTGGATGCCTGGATCCATCTGCGCGTCGGCCGTCGCCTCGGGCGGCGTGTTGTCCACCGTCACGATCGCGCCGTCGTTCAGGTCCCAGACCTCGACGTTGCCCTCGAGGTCGTAGGCCTGCGCGACCAGCGTGTAGACGCCGTCGGGATAGAGCGGATCGCCCGTCGCGTCGACGTCCAGCGTGTTCCAGAAGGTGTGCCACAGGTAGTTCGCCTGGCTGTAGGCGGGCTCGCACTCGTCCGTGCCGATCAGGATCGGATCGCCCGTCTGCGGCACGGCGTAGAACTCGACCCGCTCGAGGCCCGTGTCGTCCACCTGCGTGCGGGCGACCACCGTGACCGTGTGCGAGACCTGGATCTCCTGTTCGAGCTGTCCCTCGAGCACGACCTCGTCGATCCAGCGCGGCCAGGTGTTGGTCGTGGCCCCGATCGTGCCGCTGGTCGTGTCACCCGCGGTGAGGACATAGCTGGCGTTCAGACCACCGTAGTCGATCGCGCGGTCGATGTTCGGATCGAACCTCCCGTTGCCGTCCAGGTCGATGAACAGTCCGTCGTGGGTATGCTCATCGTGCGGCTCGCAGTCGACTTCGTAGACGTCATCGTTGTCATCCGGGTAGTCGAGGAACTTCACCTCGCCCGGGATGGCCCAGATCTTCGTGAACTCGGGCGCCGTGTCGTCCTCGACCGTGATCCGGATGGTCGGCCCGGTGCCTTCGTTGTGCGCGGTGTCGTAAGCGACCACGCGCACCTCGTACTCCCAGTCCTCCACCAGCGGCGCAGGCGTGGTCCAGGTCGCCGTCCCCGTCCAGGTCGCGTTGGGCGTGTCGATACCGGCCGCGACGAGAGCGATCGTCTCGATCTCGGGCGTGGCCGGGTTCGGGTCGATGACGTACCACGCGCTGCCGTCCCAGTACTCGAGGCGAGCCGTCTCGACGTCGGTCGTCGAATCCGTGAGCACGAAGGTGAAGGTGACCGGATCGCCGGCCGCGACCGAGTCGTCGGTCAGGTCGTGATGGAAGTCGACCACGATCGGGTCGTCCAGGTCCACCGTCCAGGTCTGCCACGGATTGTCGCTGTCGTGCAGGATGTTCGCGTTGCCGGCCCGGTCGGTCGCCAGGGCGCGGATCTCGTACATGCCGCTCGTGATGCCGGCCATGTCGGCCCACTCAAGCGCGTTGTCGAGGCGCAGCCACCAGACGTAGTGGGTGACGCCGCCCGACTGGAAGGTGAGTCCGGGCTCGAAGTCGAACACCGCGGACTCGTGGCTATCCCACCCGCCCAGCGGGTCCTCACCCGCCCGGCGCCACTGGAGCACGATCGACTCGATGTCCGCGTCCGGCGTCGCGACCATAAAGGCCAGGTCGCCGGTCTCCGGATCGGGCGTGATCGCCTTCGACTGTCCCGGCGTCCCGTCGTTGTCGTACCAGGCGAAGGGCACGAAGCCAGCGAAGAAGCTGCCGATCGGATCGTAGATGACCGTCGGCGCGCTATTGTCAATGCGGATCGAGACGACCGCCGGATCGGGATCCCGGTTGCCGTCCACGTCCGCCGCGACCGCACGCACCTGGTACATGCCTTCGGCCAGCGGGTGGGTGTCCCACTGGACCTCCCACTCGCCCGCGAACTCGCTCAGGCCGGTGAATTCGTTGTCGATCGCGATCGTCACCCAGTCGCCGCCCTCCGGGGGCAGGTACTGGACGGTGACGGTCGCCACGTTGTCGATGCCGCTCGGATCGACCGCGACGCCTCGCAGCATCGCCGCCGGCCCGTGGAGCGCGAGCGCGGGGTCGGTGACCGGCAGGTACTCGCCGCCGGTCGTCTGGCCTTCCAGGACGAAGGCGGTCGGGCCGGTGATGTCGTTCACGATCACCAGAACCTCGATCGCGTCGTCCTCGCACCCGTTCATCTCGGCATCGTAGGCCACCGCACGGAAGCGGATGTAGGAATCCTCCTCCGAGAGGTAGTCGGTCGTCAGGAAGGTCACTTCATACGGCGCGACGGCGTCGAACGGAGCGTCCGTGCTGTCCTCGGGCGTGATGTCCACGTCCTCCCAGCCGTCGCCCTTGTTGAACTGGAACAGCACGTGGTGGACGTCGACATCCTCGGTCGTCGCCGCCAGGGTGATGCTCGAGCCGTAGGGGAAGACCAGGCCGTTCGCCGGGCTGGTCAGGACCGCCGCGGGGCAGGCACTGTCGACATCGACTTCGACGATCGCCGTCACCGCGAGCGGATCGCTGTAGTTGTGGCCGTCGTCGAGAGCGAGCACGCGGAAGGCCATGACCGCCATCGCCTCGTCGTCCTCGTCGTAATTGCCGTCGCCGTCGTTGTCGATGCCGTCCGACCCGGGATCCGGCACGTTGCCGGTGACGCTCCACCCGTCCGTCCGGTCGATGTCGATCCCGAAGTCGTACCAGCGCGCATCCGGCGTCGTGTAGTTCGGGCTGTACTGGACGCGCACCGACGCGACCGTGATCACGTTGAAGTCCGCAGGCACGGGGTCGGTGACCGTGGCGGTTACGGTGACGTCATCGCCGGGCGCGAAGCGCGTGCTGGAGACGTGCACCGACTCGACCGTCGGAGGCACGGGGTCGTAGACGAAGTCGGCCAGGCCGCCGTCCCACTTCCTGCGGCTGACACCGACGTTGCCTGCGCCGTCCGTGACCGTCGTCGTGATCTGCCAGACCGCCGTCAGATCGCCGAAGTCCGGGCCGCTGGCGTACCAGAAGGGCGCGGGCGGGACCGAGACGAGCGACATGCCCATCTCCGGCGGCTGCGTGAGCTCGCCGGCCATCTTCGGCGGAATCGCTTCCGTCAGGTTGCGCGGATCCGCGACCCAGTCTTCCCAATTGTTGCCGACCTGATCGATGGCGAAGGCGTAGCGGCTTGCGAAGCCCACCCGCACCGGCACGTCGCTCACCTGCCAGATACCCGCCTCGATCTCGGTCATCGGGTACTGGTCGGGCGCAGGCAACTTGCCGAGCAGCGTGTCGATCATGAGCCAGACGTTCTCGAACCCGTTGGGAATGTCGGGGAAGTCTGATTCGTACATGGTGAACGTCATGTAGACGAACTCGGAGCCGTCTTCGATCTCGGTCATCGGAACGACCACGTCGTCCCGGTACGGACCGGAGAAGGTCAGGTCGACGGAAGCCACGTCGGCGTCCTCGGAGGTCACGAAGAACTCGTGCTCGACGCCGCTCATCTTCCACTCGATCGTGCCTTCCTCGCCCTCCCAGGAGTCAAACGAGGGGTTGCCGGGATAGAACTCGCCCGGATCCTCGTTCCACAGGCCACCCGCCCACAGAGTCCCCCTGGCGGCCTCCTCGTCCTGCAGCGGCAGGATGAAGCCTTCGCTCACCAGCGGCTCGGCCAGCAGGCACTCGTTCTCGGTGCCGATCAGAACGCGGGCGATCACGTCGTAGGCGTCGGTGCCCGCGACTTGCGGAGCGGGCACGCCGCCGTGCTCGACATCCCAGGCCACCGTATACGGGGAGGCGAAGTCCGTGGACGAGCACGTACCGGGCATCCCGTCTGCCCAGAGGCACATGTACGGAGTGACATCGTAGCTGACGAGGACCGTCGCGCTCGGGGCCGGGCGGACCTTGAACTCGATCGTCCCGCTCTCATAGGTCCAGTCGAACTCACCGCCTTCCGCGAGGAGCTCCTGCCAGGTTTCGTAGTAGGTCCCCTGGACGCCGTTCACGGTGAGCACCGCGCTCGCCGCCGGATCGACCATCGCGAACTCGAGCGGCAGCGTGACGTAGGTCGCGCGCGCCGGATGCGGATAGATCGCGCTCGCGTCGATGGCGACGTCGGTCACGCGCTCGGCGTAGAGGAACTCGACCCGCGCGTTCTCGTCCGGGACGTTGATGTCCGCGTCGAACCAGAACTCGCTGCCAGGCACGATCGGGGCCGCCTCGCTCGTGATCCAGGCAAAGTTCGTCAGGATCTTGAACCGGTACGGATTGACCGGCACCGGCGAGGCGTTGCCCTCGTCGTCCCGGGCCTGGCCGTAGAACTCATACACGCCGTAACCGTGTTCGTCGACGAGCGCGGCGAGATCGACCGTGAAGAGGAAGTCGTAGGCGGTGTCGACGCCTCCGGACGCCTCCAGGTTCGTCACGTACGCGCTCATGCTCATCCACGGGTCTTCCCACTCTTCCAGGCCCACGCACTCGCCGACGGGCCGGAACATCAGTTCGACGGCGGTGATCGCCGTCTCATCCTCGGCCGTGACGAGCAGCGTGATCGGCTCGGCGATCTCTTCCGTGCCGAGTTGGTCGACGTCGTCGCCGTCCGAGAGCTCGGCCAGGATGTCGATTTCGGTGCCGTCCGCGAGCTTCACCCAGACCACGTCGCTCTCGGGCGTGTTGGTCTCGCCGATCACGATCCGGGCGACCGCCGGGTTCGGATCCGTGTTGCACGACTGGTCCGTCGCGACGGCCCGGAATTCGACCGGCGTGTCGCTGTTCAGCTGCAGCGGCGGGATGATGAAGAAGGCGCAGTAGGGCTCATGGTAGGCGGTGCCGTGGAAACTGAGGTCGTCCAGCACCACCTGGTTGCCCGCCGCGTCGTAGTACCCCGCCATCGGAACGAGCGGCGTCGAGGCCGGCGCATCGGCGCTTCCGTTCATCCCGGCGTAGACGAGCACGTCTCCATCGTCCAGCACGAACGGAGCCGCGCCGCTGTCGAAGTACACCTCGTCCTCATTGCTGAAGCCGAGAACGCCGTCGATGTCGGCGTAGAAGTAGCCGTAGTTGTTTGTGTCGAGATCACGCCAGTCGCCGAACACCACGTGGCCTGGAATGCGGAACTGGATGTGCATGTAGGAGATGTCGGTCCCTTCCCACGCGGGGCAGAGCATGAGCCAGCCGGTCGAGCCGGGGTAGTAGGCGTCCATGACCACCGGGCTCACCAGGCCGTCGGGCGTCGTCACCGTGGCGATCGTCGCCGTCGGGGCGATGCCGCCGAACGCGATCGAGACCGTCTGGTAGTCCACCATTTCGTCGGTCGCGCCCATGGCGTCCGTGGCGACGGCGCGGAGCAGGTACTCGCCGTTCTCGACGCCGCTCACGTCCCACATGGCGTGCCACAGCTCGAGCTCGTTCGTCGGCGGGTTCAGCCCGTTGTCCTTGAAGATCCACTGGTCGTAGCTCATGGGGAATTCGCCCGTGCGGAACTCGTCGGCGGCGAAGCTCGCCAGCTCGAAGAGGCCGCCCGCCATGATCTCGGACCAGTCACCGATCAGGACTTCGTCGCCGGAATCGAAGATCCCCAGCTCGCTGCCGACGTCGAGGATGATCGGGTCGCGGGGGCTGTAGCCGTCCCCGTCGTAATCGATGAACATCTCCTGCGACGTGAACGCGCCGCGCGCGCTGCCCTCCAGCTCGAAGAGCTCGCCCGCGCCCCGCCGGAGCACGATGTCGCCGCGCGGGTCGCCCTCGTTGTCGCCATCGTCGGTCGCGATGTCGTACCACGTGGTGCCGCCGTCATCCGAGTACTGGAACAGCACCTCGTCGATGAAGTAGTCGTGGATCCAATTGATCGCGTAGAGGTCGAGCCAGTCGACCTGCTGCTCGCCGCACTCGCGCGGCGCCAGCGGCTGGATGTAGGCCCGCAGCCCCTCGGTGACGACGACGATCTTCGCGATGTCGTACTGCACCGTCGGCCCCTGCTCGTCGCAGTTGTTGCCGTCGATGTCGCAGGAGTACACGCGCAGGTCGTAGGTGCCCGTCTCGAGGGTGCTCGTGTCGAAGGTCACCGCGACGGGCAGGGTGAGGTCCTCGACCGTCCCGTCCTCAGCCACGTGGCCGGTGCGGGTGGCGAAGGGCGTCCACGGCTCGTCGGAACCGGCCAGCCGGTATTCGAAGACCACGCGCAAGACGTCGTGCTCGGTCGTCGCCGGCAGACCTTCGCCGGGCGAGAAGAGCGCCCACACGTCGATCGCGTCTCCAACCGGCACGCGCAACGGACCGATGACGTCCCGGTAGTAGTACGGATACGGCAGGCTGCCCGGGTTCGGCGGCGGGACGATGTTGTTCGGGTTGGCCGTCTGGTCGATCAGGGTGAACCAGGTCCAGGGCGCCTGGTCGCTCACCACCTCGACCTCGATCACGCAGGCGCTGTCCGCCTCCTGCCAGTTGCCGAACTCGTCCTGGCCATAGGCGCGGAACTGGGCCAGCACCGAGGAGCCGACGGGCAGGACGGGGATGGCGATCACCGACGCGTCCCAGTCGTAGGCGAAGGGCCGCGAATTATCGACATCCAGGCCGGCCCAGTCGGTCCAGATCACGCCGCCGTCTTCGGAGGTGCGCCAATCGAAGGCCACCCGCACGGCATCGGCGTCGTTCTCGGTCGTCAGCGTGTAGATGCCGCGGTTGAAGATCTGCATCCCCGGTTCGTCCGGACGCACATCCACGAAGTCGGCCGGGTAGCCATCGAGCAGGCAGTCGGTCAGCGCGACGTCCGTCGCCGTCAGATCGACGGTGAAGGCGAACGGGACCGAGTAGGCCGGGTTCACGTTGCCCGCCTGATCATAGGCGAGGACGCGCATCGTGGTCGGCGTCACGCCGTCGGCCGGCTGGTTGTACAAGGCCAGGAAGTACTCGAGGTCGATGTCGCCGCCGTGGATGCCCGACCAGCTCAGCTCGTAGAAGCCGTCGCCGTCGTCGTCGGCAACCGGCGTCGGGTCGCCCCAGGGGAGCCCGGGGAACGGATCGGTGAGGATGCCGCTCTCGTCGAGCACGCCCCAGGCGGGCGGAATGAGCTCGGTCAGCTCGCGGAGATCGAACTCGTCCGGCATTCCTGCGTCGCCGGGGAAGAACCCCAGGCGGCGGTTGCCGGAGACGTAGAGCGTGCCGGCAAAGGCGTCGTCCGCGGCGAGGACCATGTGCACGCCGTCGAACGGGCCGATGGGCACCGCCTCGCCGTCGACGATTCCGTCCTCGTTGTCGTCGAGGTCCGGATCGTAGGTTTCGCCCGCCTCGTCGATGTTATACCAGACGATCCGCTGCAGGGTCGCCCCCAGGCCGGGATCGAAGTAGGGCTCGAAGACGAAGTAGGCGTCGTTGTCGTTGTCGCGGCCGTCGTTCGTCACCCAGACGCCGTCGTTGTCGCCCGCGGCGTCCGCCGCGGCGTCGGCCTGCATGGCGTCGACGATCTCGACATCCAGGAGGTCGGCCTGGCCGTCCCCGTCGTCGTCATAGTCGGCAAGGCCGGGATAGCCCTCGTCGCCCATGTCCCCGTCCGGGTCCTTGGCGAAGGGCAGCCAGGTCTCGCCGCCGTCCAGGCTGATCTGCGTGACGCCGAAGAGGACGTCGGCATCGGACGGGAAGCCGACTTCGAAGTCCATGTGCGGGCCAAGGACGTACACCGGGTTCGTCGGCTCGAGGATGTCCTCGGCCGTGATGGTGTTCCACAGCTCGGTCAGCTTGGACACCGTCGGCGCCACTTCGTCCAGCTCGGCCGTGTACGGGGGAGCATCCGCCGTGTAGGCGAAGGTGTGATCCAGGTAGACATCGTGCAACGCGAAGAGCAGCGGCACGTCCAGGATCTCGCCGAGGGCCACCATCCCGTCGGGATCCGTGACCGGATCGAGGAGCTGGAAGCCCTTCTCGGCGTCGTTGTAGCGACCCTCTTCGCCGGCGGGGAGCAAGCGCACTTCGTACCAGCCGTGCTCGTCCTCATCGGCGGAGTCGAGATTCAGGTCGTATTCGTTGCCCGAGCCTCCGGGGCCGTCGAACAGATCGTTGAGGTTGCGATCGACGAAGGTCTCGCCCGGAGTGAAGCCGCCGTCGCCGTTCTCGTCGAAGTACGGCTCGGGGAAGTTCATTTCGTCATCCGCCGGCTCGAAGCGGTCGATCGCATCGTCGTCGGCATCCCAGTCGCCGTCGTTGTCGATCTCATCGGCGCCCAGGGAGACCAGCGGCACGGCGTCGACCGGATGGGAGCCCAGCTCGACCGGAAGCGCTTCCCGGTCGTCCATGGTGCTCATGTCGGCGAAGACCTCGAGCAGGTCGCTGTAGGCCGCCGTGGGCCCAGCCGGATCGCCGACCCGGTCGTTCGCGAGGACGAGGAGGTTCACGAAGTCGCCGGCCTTGTAGATCTGGTAAGGATTGAAGCGGTCGGCGTACGCTGGGCCGACGAGCAGTTCCGGCGCGACGCGGTCGTTGCGGATGGGACAGCCGATGTTGCTCGCGTCGCTGAACACGAAGAAGGTCGCGACTTCCGTCAGATCGACCACGCTCCCATCCAGCTCGATCGCCGCGAACGATCCGTTCTCGAGAACCGGACCGCGGCCCAGCAGGTTGGCCGTGCCCCAATCCGGTCCGTCGTAGATCAGGACCTCTTCCCCGCAGGGAACCGCCTCCGCGTCGCCCGCGATCCAGTAGGTCCAGGCGCTCGTTCCTTCGTCGAAGGAAGCGGTCACGTGGATGATGTCGTCATCCGTCCCGGCGAGGAAGTCCCGCGGGGTGCAGGGCCCGACGACGATCGCGCCGAAGACCAAACGCGAACTGGCCGGATCGTCGTTCATCAGGCCCCAGTAGGTCGCCGGAACGAGCATGAAGTTGAGCTCGTCCCCGTCCACGATGGGCAGCCCCTCGGTGGTCGACTGCCCCGCGGTGATGTCGACCGCGAAACGCTGTGGCAGCCCGGTATCCTGCGTGACCGGAGTGTGATTGGCGACCGGAAGCGCGTTGTTCAAATTGGTGTGGATGAACTCGTCGTTGAGCTGATCCATCCCCAGCTTGGTGAAGAACAGGAAGTACTGGTCGCTGTCGTCGACCGGCTCGACCTCCTCCCAGGCCAGGAAGGCCGTGTCGCCCGAGGCGCCGTATCCCTTGTACGTGAGCGTGGGCACCTCGACCGGAAGAACCGTGGGCTTCGTGTCATCGCAGATGGGGATCAGGGAAACACCGTCGCAGCCGGCGGTGGGGGTATCGAGGCCGTCGAAGGAGTCGTCGGCCGCGATCTTGACGAAGTAGCCGCTGGGCAGCCAGGCGGCCAGCGCGCTCCACCCGGTGAGGACGATGTACCCCATGTTGTTCGATTCGCCGATGCTCGTGATGCTCACGGCGTCGCGCCAATTGGCGATGTCGGGGACGATCTCTAGGTCGAGCTCGGTCACATCCGCCTCGTTCAGCGGCTGACTGAACCAGAGGTAGAGCGCATCGGTCTCGGTCCGGTACGCCGCCCGGGTGATGCCCACGCCGACATTGCAGCGGGCCATGCGGCCGGGGCCGGTGACTCCCTGGTAGTCGGAGTGCAGATAGCTGCCGTCCTCGACGATCCACTCGTTGGCGCCGTCGGGGACCAAGCCACCGGCGGTGAGCAGCTCACCCGAGATCTGCAGGACGTGCGAGAACGCCGCGCCGCCCGGCATGCGCGTCTGGCCGGCCTGGACGGCGAAACGATTCAAGGGATCCCAGCCGATCAGGTACTGGAGCTCGGGTTCGGCCAGGCTTTCCTGCGGAACCGGCTGATTGTAGACGAGCCAGACGACGTCGTCGTCCTGAGCGGCCGTTCCCTTGTCGTTGTAGTAGGCAGCCATGAGGGCCGGGCCCTGGTTCTCGATCACGACCTTCTGGGCCGCGGAGTTGTTGACCGCCGCGTCGGCCCAACGCACCCGGTTGACATCGAGCCAGATCTTCGCGATCCCGGGATGCGTCCACCGCACTTGGGAGCCGCCCGTGCGCACACAGGTGATGGTCGCACCGGCCACGGTGTTGTCCAGCGTGACGCCGGCCAACTCGGGCGTCGTCGCAAAGAGGGTGGCCGCCATCCCGACGATCTGGACGTCATGATCGAAGGTCACGGTGATCGCATGGTTGTCGTCGACGTAGGGGGATTCCACGGCCGCGGAGTTGTAGCCCTGATCGAACTCCACCTGGACGATGACCGGGCCCTGCACGATGGGCACCATGCCGATGTCGTGGGACTGGTATCCGTCCACTCCCGTGACCGCCAGCCAGGCCACGCCGACGGAATCCACACCGGGGCTCACGGTCCCGGTGAGACCGGAGAGGGTGACCATGCGCCCGCTCGCGTCGAGCGTGGCGGTGGTCGCCGCGAAGTCGTCGAGGACGAAATCGGCGCTCGTCACCGGTGCCTGCAGCGGCTCGTTGAACACGATGACGACTTCGTCCTCGTCGCCGGGTGCGGCGGTGAGATCCGCATCCCGGAACGTGGCCGCCGTGATGTACGGCCCGCCCTCCACCGGGAAGGAGGTATGGAAGGGGGCATAGTATCCCCCGGCATCTTGCCGCAACGAAAGCGGCGCGGCCTGGGCGACGGGGACGAGAATCCCGATCAGCGCCAGCGCCAGGAGAGCAAATCCGAAGACAGAAAGCTTTCCTGTCCAGTTCATGCCCTGTCCCTCCTTCGAAAGAGACCCGGAACCGCGAAGGTACCCGCTGTGGGCCCTGAGGGCCCCGAGACGTCCGATCAACTTCCTCGTGATCAGCACTGCCATCCTCCTTCAGGTTGTCCCACAGCCGGCTGGCGGACGGCGGCCGTCCTTCCAGCCGCGGAACCTCGTCCCCGCGGTCCAGCGCGAACATCTCCCCGGCCGTGAGCCGTGGACGACGAGATTGTTACCGCACAATGCAATGGAATCGCGTGAGAAGACGGGACCCGCCCCGGGCCCGGCGTTCGATCCGTGCCCAGAAGCGCTTCCGAGGCAAGAAGAAGTGATTCCCGAGACAAGAGGCGAACCCCATGCGCTCGGGAACCGCTTTCTTCGAGGCCTGCCGGAAACATCCCTGTTTCACTCCAACTATCCTGACATCACGCAGGAGTAGACATTTACGCGGTATTCTGCCCCGCGCGAAAAACCTGTCAATCGAAAAAGAGCGCGCTCACGCGCAAGCCTTCATCCCGTGCAGGTTTCCCTCGTTCCCGTCGCTCGAGTTCGTCTGGACACTGAAACAACTGGGCCAAATTAACAGGCCCCGGCCTTCCTGTCAACGGCGGCCGCAGCCTGCGTGCGCGCGTGCATACATGAGGATGAAATCGGCCGCTCGATCCGGTTTCCTTACTGGTTTTCGCCGGGGCGCAACTGCAAGCGCGGTAGGGGAAGGCGGGAGTGCGAGGAAAGTGTCAGAGATAGTGGGGAGTAGAGCGCGTCCGTGGTCTACTGACAAGAAATCATCCGGTTGTGGTCTGAAGATCGGCATTCCATCAACGCAACTCGTTGATGCACTTTGTGCTGCGACCACGTTGCGGCTCGACTGCGCATCTCTCCCGAAGTCTGGCTCGATCCACGCTTGTCCCTCCTCTGTGCGAACGAGGCGTCGACATTCCCGCCGTGGACGGCGGAGGCGCGGAGGCTTTCAGCCGCCCAACTGTCCGAATCCGAATTGCCGTCATCACCTCTCGGCCGAAGACTGGCACTTCGTCCGTAACGGCTCCTTTCTCCGTCCCTCCGACGGCCGCCGCTTTCCGAGGTTCCGGTGCTCCACCTGTCGCCGTGGCTTCTCCTCCCGCACCTTCTCCACAACCTATTGGCTCCGCCGGCGCGATCTCCTCCGCCCGATCGCCTGCTGGATTTCCGAA